>FLNY01003141.1_pt1 | contig 31686 bp, 29 predicted proteins | sample 1140381 | NCBI WGS metagenome assembly FLNY01 (sample SAMEA3878172, study PRJEB12797) | bioreactor metagenome | biome: Moose rumen | place: Sweden | collected 2011-10 | reverse complement strand
GGCTTGGCTGGTGCCCGGCTCATGGGCTGTTGAGCGTCAAATCCGCGAGGAGGGGCTCGATCAGATCCTGACTGAAGCCGGGTTCGAAATCCGCCAGCCGGGCTGCTCTGCTTGTCTCGCCATGAACGACGACAAGGTGCCGGCGGGCAAGCTGTGCGTCTCGACCAGCAACCGCAACTTCGAGGGCCGACAGGGACCAGGTGCACGCACAATCCTGGCTTCGCCCCTCGTGGCTGCCGCAGCTGCTATCAATGGATTTATCACCGACCCAAGGGAACTGTTATGAAGGAAAAGTTTAATATTATCACCTCCAGCTGCGTGCCGCTGCCGTTGGAGAACATAGATACCGATCAGATTATCCCTGCCCGTTTCCTCAAGGCCACGACCCGTGAGGAAAGATTTTTTGGCGACAGCCTTTTTCGCGACTGGCGCTATCATCCTGACGGCACATTGAATGAGAACTTCGTGCTCAACAATCCCACCTTTTCGGGGTGCATCCTCGTCGCCGGCAAGAACTTCGGGTGCGGTTCCAGTCGCGAGCATGCTGCCTGGGCGATTGCAGGCTACGGCTTCCGGGTGGTCGTCAGCAGTTTCTTTGCTGACATCCACAAGAACAACGAGCTCAACAACTTCGTCTTGCCTGTCGTGGTGAGTGAGGATTTCCTGCAGGAACTCTTTGCCACGATTGCCGACGACCCTCAAATGCAGGTCGAGGTGAACCTGCCCGCACAAACCATTACGAACCTGAAGACCGGTAGAAGTGAGCATTTCGACATCAATGGCTACAAGAAGCATTGCCTGATGAACGGTCTCGACGACATCGACTATCTGGTGGAGAATCAGGATAAGACCATCGAATGGGAGCGCAATAACATATCCAATGTCGGTTGTAGTGCTTGATGAGTTGAGATGGAAATGAACCAAGTCATCCCTTGTGTTGAGATTCTGGACACCACGCTGCGCGACGGTGAACAGACCAACGGTGTGTCATTCCTGCCGCATGAGAAGCTGATGATTGCACGAAAGCTTCTCTACGGCGTGAAGGTCGACCGTATCGAGGTGGCCTCTGCCCGTGTTTCCGAGGGAGAGAGGGAGGCTGTTGCGATGATTTGCCGGCATGCCCGTCAGAACGACGTCCTGCAGCGTGTCGAGGTGTTAGGCTTCATCGACGGTGGGCAGTCAGTCGACTGGATTGACTCGTGCGGCGGCAAGGTCATCAACCTGTTGGCAAAGGGGTCGCTGAAGCACTGCAGCTATCAGTTGCATAAGACGCCTCAAGCACATATCGACGATATATGCAGGGAGGTGGAGTATGCCCACCGGAAGGGATTGGACGTCAACCTCTATCTGGAGGACTGGAGCAACGGCATGAAGGACTCACCCGACTATGTCTATCAGTTGATGGACATCGTGACGGGATTACCCGTCAAGCGGTTCATGCTGCCTGACACCCTTGGGGTGATGAATCCTTTGCAGGTGATAGAACATTTCAGGAAGATGCGGCGACGCTATCCTGACGCACACTTCGACTTCCATGCTCACAACGACTACGACCTGGCGGTGAGCAACTCTCTGGCAGCCGTGCTCAGTGGTGCCCGTGGCATCCATGTCACCGTGAACGGCTTAGGCGAACGATGCGGCAATGCTCCGTTGGCATCTGTCCAGGCCATCCTGAAGGATCAGTTTCATGCCACGACCCATATCGACGAGAGCCAGCTCAACGACATCTCGCGCATGGTGGAAAGCTTCAGCGGAATAGCAGTTGCTCCTAACCAGCCCATCGTGGGCGAAAATGTGTTTACGCAGGTGGCTGGAGTGCATGCTGACGGCGACTCGAAAGACAAACTTTATTATAATGAACTGATACCGGAGCGCTTCGGTCGCAGACGCGAGTATGCCCTCGGGAAGAACTCCGGCCGGGCTAATATCGCAATGAACTTGGAGGAACTGGGACTTGAACTGACGCCCGAGCAGACAAGACGTGTCACCCAGCGTATCACGGAACTGGGCGACAAAAAGGAGATTGTGACGCAAGATGACCTGCCTTACATCGTCAGTGACGTGCTGAAACACGAGCCGGCCAGCGAGAAGGTGAAACTGATCAGCTATGTCGTCTCGACGGCTTATGGACTGAAGCCCGGCGCCAATGTCAGCGTTGAGATCAACGGCGAGCACTATGAGGCGGCCGCTACGGGTGATGGCCAGTATGATGCATTCGTCAAGGCCTTGCGTTTCATTTACAAGAAATACCTCAACCGGACATTCCCCATCCTGGCTAACTATCAAGTGACAATTCCTCCCGGCGGACGGACAGACGCCTTGGTGCAGACCGTCATCTCGTGGCATATGGGCAAAGGGCGACTGCTCCGCACCCGCGGACTTGACGTCGATCAGACTGAGGCAGCCATCAAGGCCACGTTCAAGATGCTGAACATTGTTGAGGATAATCAATGAATAACAGCAGGTGCCGGTTTGCTAAGAAATCGTAAAAGCACAAAGGAAAATAGGGAAGTCTCCGGTATTTTTTGTAATTTTGCAAAAGGAAAACCCAAAATAAGACATGCAGTTAAATATTGCCGTTCTCTCGGGCGACGGAATAGGTCCCGAGGTGATGACGCAGGGCGTCAATGTCATGAAGGCTATAGCCAAGCAGTTTGACCACCAGTTTGAATATGAGGAAGCCATCGTCGGCGCACACGCCATTGACCTGATGGGCGATCCCTATCCGGAGGCCACACATGAGGTGTGCATGCGGGCTGACGCTGTTTTGTTTGCTGCAGTAGGCGACCTGAAATACGACAACGACCCGACGTCGCCCGTCAGGCCCGAGCAGGGGTTGCTGGCCATGAGGAAGAAACTGGGCCTCTTTGCAAATGTGCGGCCGGTAGCTACGTTCGACTGCCTGATTCACATGAGCCCGCTGAAGGACGAGCTGCTGCGCGGGGCCGACTTCGTCGTCATCCGTGAACTGACGGGCGGCATGTATTTCGGTGAGAAATATCAGGACAACGACAAGGCCTACGACACCGACATCTATACCCGTCCCGAGATTGAGCGCATCCTGAAGGTGGCCTTCGAGATGGCCCAGCAGCGCCGTAAGCACCTGACCGTTGTCGACAAGGCTAACGTGTTGGCCTCCAGTCGGCTGTGGCGACAGATTGCCAAGGAGATGGAGCCCGCCTATCCCGACGTCGTTACCGACTACATGTTCATCGACAACGCCTCAATGCGCGTGCTGACCGAACCTCGCTTCTTCGACATTATTGTCACGGAGAATACGTTCGGAGACATCCTGACCGACGAGACCTCGTGCATCACGGGCTCCATGGGCCTGCAGCCGTCGTCGTCGTTAGGCCTGCATACGCCACTATTCGAGCCCGTCCATGGTTCCTGGCCGCAGGCCGCAGGGCAGAACCGTGCCAACCCCTTGGCTCAGATTCTTTCCGCCGCTATGCTGCTGGAGCATTTCGGGCTCAATGCTGAGGGTGCTCTTGTGCGTGAGGCTGTCGACGCCTCGCTGGAAGCCCAGGTGCGCACCCCGGAGATCCAAGTGGAAGGCGGTGCCCATTATGGCACGCGCGAAGTAGGGCAATGGATAGTGGATTATATTAACAACAAATAAATCAAATAGTTACTATGAAAAAATGGATATTATCCGTGCTGGTGGCCCTAATGGGCATCAGCGCAATGGCTCAGGACGATGTCCAACTGAGCGACGCACTGAAACAGAAACTGGAGAACTATCGCCAGCGACTCTCTGTCTATGAGACGCAGATGCAAGAACTGCAGAAACAGGCTGAGGCCGAGCCCGACAAACTGTCTGAAATCCGCGAGCAGGCCATGACCATCTATCAGGAACAGGTCGACGCTATGATGAAGATTATCCGCGAGAATCCGGACAACATGATTCCCGTCTTCTTTATCAAAGACCTCGCCTACGGTATGGATTACGAAGAGTTGCAGGAGGTCTGCAATCCCAAGAATGCCTATTACAACCATCCTTCGATGGAACTGCCCAAGAAGCTGTTGGCCAGTCTTGAGAAGAGGGCCCCGGGCAAGATGTACACCGACATGACGCTCGACGACATGGAGGGTAAAGCCCACAAGCTGAGCGAGTGGGTCGGCAAGGGGCAGTATGTCATGATCGACTTCTGGGCTTCATGGTGTGGTCCCTGCCGACAGGAGATGCCTAATGTTGTGGCCAACTATAAGAAATACCACGACAAGGGGTTCGAGATTATCGGCGTGTCGTTCGACCAGAAGGCAGACGCCTGGAAGGATGCAGTCAAACAGATGGGCATGGAGTGGCCCCAGTTGTCAGACCTGAAGGGATGGAAGGCCTCCGCTGTCGACATCTATGGCGTCAGCTCCATCCCGGTCAGCATCCTGCTCGACGGAACCGGTAAGATTGTGGGCCTGAACCTCCGCGCCGAAAAGCTAGGTGAGAAACTCAGTGAAATCTACGGATTCTGATTGCAGCCCTTACTGATTACGCGGATTTTACGGATACTATTTTAATCCGTTGAATCCACGTAATCGTGGTATAGTGAGCTAATATCGGCTGTCGCGCTTCATCACCCGGACATAAAGAACGACACCAACGAGGATGAGCCCCAGCGGCAACAGCAACAGGGCATTGACTATCGTGAAGTGAGCCAGATGAAGCCCGACCAAGAGCAACACACCGATAGCAATGAGCGCAAAACCGCCATATTTTCTTAGAAACTTCATAAAAGATGGTTAAATCGGATGCAAAAGTACAAAAAAGATTTTGATAATTCACGGAAAATTAGTACCTTTGCACCCGCATTTTGCAAAAATAACATTTATAAACAATTAAACCGTATTATGAATCAGTACGAAACCGTTTTCATTTTGACTCCCGTTTTGTCTGACGATCAGACAAAGGAAACGGTCGAAAAGTTCAAGAAGGTGCTCACCGACAAAGGTGCAGAAATTCTGAGCGAAGAGGCCTGGGGACTGAAGAAATTGGCTTACCAGATTGAGAAGAAGACTAGCGGGTTCTATTTCCTGCTGGAGTTCAAGGCTGAGCCGGAAGTGATTAAGACATTGGAGACTTCCTATCGTCGTGACGAGAAGGTCATTCGTTTCCAGACCGTTAAACTCGACAAGTATGCCGCTGAGTACGCCGAGAAGCGTCGCAACAAACTTGGTAAAAAAGTAGAAGAGGAGGCTTAAGACTATGGCAGAAGTATCAGAAATCCGTTATCTCACTGCTCCTTCGATCGACACCAAGAAGAAGAAGTATTGCCGTTTCAAGAAGAGCGGCATCAAGTACATTGACTACAAGGATCCCGAGTTCCTGAAGAAGTTCCTGAACGAGCAGGGCAAGATCCTGCCCCGTCGCATCACTGGCACCTCGCTGAAGTATCAGCGCCGCGTGGCTCAGGCCGTGAAACGTGCACGTCAGATTGCACTGTTGCCTTACGTAACCGATTTGATGAAGTAAAAAGAGGAGGACGCAAGTTATGGAATTGATTCTGAAAGAAGATATTATCGGTCTGGGATTCAAGAACGATATCGTGAACGTGAAGTCGGGCTATGGCCGCAACTACCTCATTCCTACAGGTAAGGCTGTCATCGCCAGTGAGTCAGCAAAGAAGATCCTAGCCGAGAACCTGCGTCAGCAGGCACATAAGCTGGCTGCTCAGAAAGCTGCTGCCGAGGAGCGCGGAAAGGCTCTCGAGGGTGTAGCTCTGTGCATTACCGCCAAGGTGAGCGCTACGGGTCAGCTCTACGGTTCGGTGAACACCGCTACCATTGCTGAAGAACTGAAGAAGCTCGGTCATGAGATTGACCGCAAGATTATCACCATGCGTGATATTAAGAAGGTCGGTGAATATGTAGCACTCGTTCACTTCCACAAGGAGGTCACCGCTGAGATTCCCGTCACCGTCGTAGCAGAGGGTGGTCAGGAAGAGAAAGTGGCTCCCATCGAGGAGGCTGCCCCTGTCGTCGAACAGGTTCCCGCAGAGGAGGCTCCCGTCGCTGAGGAAGAGGTACCCGCAGCAGAATAACCGCTGTAAAGCATAATCATTGATATTATAACGGGAATCCCGATCTCTCCAATGGAGAAGACCGGGATTTTTTGATGTCTCAACAAAGAAACCGACTACTCACCGTTATATTCAGGACGGAGGGTACGCACGACAGCACCTGCCTGCCACATCTCCTGATTGCGCATAGCAGCAAGCTCACGCTCAAGACCTTCACGATAGTCAGGCTTCGAGTTGGAATCAATACTCAACTGGGCCTCATGACCGCCCTTGACAGACTCGTAGAGCTCCTGAACGACAGGCTTGATAGCGTCGTGGAAACGGGGAGCCCAGTCGAGGGCGCCACGCTGGGCGGTCGTCGAACAGTTGGCATACATCCAGTCCATACCTTTCTGGCTGAAAAGGGGCATCAGGCTCTGGGTGAGTTCCTCGACGGTCTCGTTGAAAGCCTCTGAGGGAGAATGGCCGTTCTCGCGCAGCACCTCATATTGAGCCAGAAGCAGGCCCTGAATGGCACCCATGAGCGAACCACGCTCGCCAGTGAGGTCACTGACAGCTTCACGCTCGAAGGTAGTCTTGAACAGATAGCCGGCGCCAATGCCGATACCAAAGGCCAGTGTCTTCTCCTCAGCACGTCCGCTGGCATCCTGATAAACGGCATAAGAGCAGTTCAGGCCACGCCCCTCGCGGAACATCGTGCGCAAGCTCGTACCGCTGCCTTTAGGAGCGACGAGAATCACGTCGACATCTTTCGGAGGAACAACTCCCGTGCGGTCGCTCCAAGTGATAGCGAATCCATGACTATAATAGAGCGTCTTGCCGGGCGTCAGATGCTTCTTGATACTCGGCCATACCTGAATCTGACCGGCATCGCTGAGGAGCATGCAGAGGATAGTGCCACGCTCGGCAGCCTCCTCAATGCTGAAAAGCGTCTTCCCGGGAACCCATCCTTCAGCCACAGCCTTGTCGTAGGTCTTGCCCGGACGCTGACCTACGATGACATTGAAGCCATTGTCGCGCAGGTTGCAGGCCTGGCCAGGACCCTGAATGCCATAGCCGATGACGGCGATGACCTCATCCTTCAATACTTCACGTGCTTTCTCAACTGAGAACTCCTTACTGGTGACTACGGTTTCAATAACGCCACCGAAATTCAATTCTGCCATAATTTAAATGCTGTTTAGTTATAAAATGGTTGTTATCTGAAAATCACTTTGCTTCTGCATACTTCTACCTCGTCATCCTTCGTGACGCGGACACAATATTCATTGTCAGCCGTCGATTGCTGCCAGAACGAGAGCCGGTCGCCGCCATGGGCCTCAGCGACGTATGCAATCTCGAAGCGCTGGATGGCATGCTGCCGATGCCAGTCAATGGGCCAAAGGTCGAGCACGTGCTCAATATATTTCACCGAATTGATATGACCATTGATGTCGACGTCGTTATAGAAGGTGTTGATGGTACGGACCAGCTGAGCATCCTTGTCCATCCTGACACGTCCGCCCTTGTCAATGGGACAGGGTTTCTCGTTTTCAATCCATTGCAGGAGAGCACCGTCGTGGATGCTCAGCAGGTCAGCGGGCTGACGCGACTCGGTGTCAATCATTGCCCAGACAGAGCGGCCGTAGCCGTAGACATGGTCGTCGTCGCCAACGACACGGAAGTTGCGCTGGGTGAAGAAGCGGAGAGCATTCTCGACCCATGTCTCTACAAAGAATCGGGTGTACTGACTCGGCATCTCATTCATCTCGATGGCCAGTCGCGAAAGCACCCATGTGCGGTTGATAGTGTTTAGGTAGTGCATTCCGAATCCACGGTCAGTGGAGTGGAAGTCGGCGGCATTGAGCATGTGATTGCCCAGGTGCCCCATGAAGAGACGGCCGGAGAAGTCGCAGTGAAACGGCTCGGCCATAAAAGGATAGCGTCCTACTTTTTCCATTGTTGTTCACGTTGTTCTAAAAATTCGCTCACCTGCTCCTGTGTGCTGCGCGTGACGGCAATGCGCCCGGAACGCGTGTACTGAAGCACACAGTCATATTCATTGAGCGCCGAATAGAGGCTCATGATGCTGTCGGTGTTACCACTCTTCATCACGATGACATAGGTGGGATTCACTTCTGTAATCTTGGCATCGTGATGCCGAATGGTACGGCTCACCTCGGGGTTGTCCAGGACAGGCTGAGTGGCAAGCTTATAGAGGCCTGTCTCCCGAATGAATAGTTGGTCGTCAGTGAAGTAGTTGGCCTTGATAACGTCGATTTTCTTCTCAATCTGCCGCGTAATCTTGATGATCTGGTCCTCGTCGCTCCAAGCCGTAATCGTGTACTTATGGACATGCTCGATGCTCGAGGCCGACACGTTCAGACTCTCAATGTTGACTTGACGGCGCGTGAAGACGGCCGTAATCTGGTTTAGTATTCCTGCAATGTTCTCAGAGTAGACCAGCAGGGTGTAGAGTTTCTTTTCCTGTTCCATTTCTCAGTACACAATTTCTAATACCATTTCGTCGACACTCTTTCCTGGAGCCGTCATGGGCAGCACATCGTCCTCTTCCCTGACGAGGCACTCCAATAGGAAAGAAGTGCCGCTTTGAAGCATTCGATCAACCGCTTTAGGCAGCTCAAAGCGGTCCTTTACTCGCTCGAAAGCGATACCGTAGCCACGGGCTATATGTTCATAATCGGGGTTCATCATCCGTGTGAACGACTTGCGCCCTTGCCAGAACATGTCCTGCCATTGGCGGACGTTGCCCAGCCAGCTGTTGTTGAGCAGAATCATCTTCACCGGCACATGGTGCTCCATAATCGTTCCCAACTCCTGAATGCTCATCTGGAAGCCGCCGTCGCCCATAAACAGACAGACGGGGCGCTGCGGAGCACCATAGGTAGCACCGATGGCGGCAGGCAGCCCGAACCCCATAGTGCCAAGTCCACCGCTCGTGACAATCGAGCGCTCGCATAGGAATTTGAAGTAACGGCAACTGAACATCTGGTTCTGTCCGACGTCGGTCACGAGGATGGCGTCGCCCTTTGTGGCTTCAGCCACGGCATTCACCACTTCACCCATTAGCAGCGGTCCCTCCTTCGGATGGATAGCAGGTTCTATGACCCGCATGTCTTCCTCTTGCTGATATGGTTTGAAGGATTCAATCCACGCTGTATGTGAGGCTTTGTCAAGCAGGCGGGTGATGGCTGGCAGCGACTCCTTGCAGTCCGCCACGATGGCCACATCCGTCTTGATACACTTGTCGATTTCTGAGCGGTCGATGTCGAGATGAATGACCTTGGCCTGACGGGCATACGTGGAGGGAAGTCCCGTCACCCGGTCGCTGAAGCGCATGCCAATAGCGATAATCACATCGCACTGCTGCGTCAGCTTGTTGAGCGAATATTGCCCATGCATGCCGAGCATGCCCATGTTGAGCCGATGGTCAGAAGGCAGGGCCGACAAGCCCAGAAGCGTACGACCGGCGGGGATATCGGCTTTTTCGAGAAAAGCCTTCAACTCCTGCTGGGCACCACCGAGTTCCACCCCTTGTCCGACTAGCGCGAGCGGTCGCTTTGACGCGTTAATCAAACGGGCAGCCTCTTCGACAGCCTGTTCGTTGAGTGCGGGGTAGGGCACGTAGCTCCTCACGAAGTCAACGTGCTTCTCCTCCCAGACGCACTCATGAGTCTGTGCGTTCTTAGGAAAGTCGAGCACCACAGGCCCAGGGCGACCACTACGCGCAATATAGAAAGCACGGCTGACAGCCCAGGCCACGTCTTCCGGTCGACGAATCTGATAGCTCCACTTCGAGATGGGCTGAGCCACACCGACGAGGTCAACTTCCTGAAAAGCATCAGTGCCGAGAGCACCTGTGCCAACCTGACCAGCAATGACGACCAGCGGCGTCGAGTCCATCATGGCATCAGCCACACCTGTCAGCGTGTTGGTCGCTCCCGGTCCGCTCGTCACCAAGCAGACGCCCACCTTGCCACTGACACGGGCATAACCCTGTGCAGCATGAGTGGCGGCCTGCTCGTGGCGGACGAGAATGTGATCGAAACTCTTATGCTCACCACGTGTGTAGTCATAGAGTGCATCGAACACGGGCATGATGGCTCCTCCGGGATAGCCGAAGATGGTTGTCACCCCTTCGCTCACCAAGGCTCTCATCAATGCTTCTGCTCCTGTAACAATCTCTTTCATACAATCCTTATTGAAGAACGTTTATACCTTATTCTATGATTCTGACGCCCCCCTTGTCCGCACTTGAAACACTTTGGGCGTAGGCCCGGAGAGCTCGTGAAACCTCTCGTTTGCGCCGTAGGGGCTGTTGCGGACGGGCATTGAGTTCCTCATCGCTCAGACAGACGTTGATGGAACGTGTGGGAATATCGATGACAATGCGATCGCCGTCTTTCAGCTTGCCGATATTGCCGCCAGAAGCCGCCTCGGGTGAGATATGGCCTATAGAGAGGCCGCTGGTGCCGCCGGAGAAACGGCCGTCGGTGATGAGAGCGCACTCCTTGCCTAGATGCATGGACTTAATATAAGATGTGGGGTAGAGCATTTCCTGCATGCCCGGTCCGCCCTTCGGTCCTTCGTGGGTGATAACAACACAGTCGCCACTCTTCACACGACCGATGAGGATGCCCTCACAGGCATCTTCCTGTGAATCGAACACCACGGCGGGACCTTCGAAATGCCATAGTGCGGGATCAACACCAGCCGTCTTGACCACGCAGCCGTCCTGGGCGATGTTGCCAAAGAGCACGGCCAAGCCTCCATCCTTCGTGTAGGCATGATCCACGTCGCGGATACAACCCTCGGAACGATCCGTGTCGAGCGGCCATGTCTCTGATTGACTGCCCATTTGTGTTGAAAAGCGACGGCCGGGCGCACTCTCGTAGATACGCTTGGCATCAGGGGCTATCTGCGATTTTGTGATGTCATAGTGGCGGATGGCTTCGCCCGTGGTCATACCATCGACACGAAGGGGGGTCGTGTCAATCAGGCCGGCACATTGTAGTTCACCCATGATGCCAAGGATACCACCGGCGCGGTTGCACTCCTGGACACTGAAACGCTGGGTGTTCGGAGCCAGTTTACACAAACAGGGCACCCGACGCGACAGTTGGTCGATGTCGTTCATGGTAAACTTGACGCCGCCCTCTTGAGCAACGGCCAGCAGATGGAGCACCGTGTTCGTAGAGCCGCCCATGGCAATGTCGAGCGACATGGCGTTGAGGAAGGCTTCGCGCGTGGCGATGCTGCGGGGCAATACCCGATCGTCGCCATCCTCATAATAAGCCAGGGCATTCTTGACGATGAGGCGAGCGGCCTCGCGGAAGAGCTCGGTGCGATTGGTGTGGGTGGCCAGGATAGTGCCGTTGCCAGGCAAAGAAAGACCGATGGCCTCCGTAAGTGAGTTCATGGAGTTTGCCGTAAACATGCCGGAACATGAACCGCAGCCGGGACAAGCAGAATGTTCAATCTCTTGAATTTCCTCCTCAGTGACTGTTGGGTCGGCTCCTTTCACCATCGCAGTGATAAGGTCAGCATTCTCATTACGCCATCGGCCAGCCTCCATCGGACCGCCGGAGCAAAATACGGAGGGAATGTTGAGGCGCATGGCAGCCATAAGCATGCCAGGCGTCACCTTGTCGCAATTCGAGATGCAAATCATGGCGTCTGCCTTATGGGCATTGACCATATACTCAACAGAGTCGGCAATGATGTCGCGTGAGGGAAGAGAGTAAAGCATGCCGTCGTGTCCCATAGCAATGCCGTCGTCGATAGCGATGGTGTTGAACTCGGCAGCAAAACAACCGAGGCGTTCAATCTCCTCTTTCACGATCTGTCCGATTTCATGAAGATGGGTATGACCGGGCACAAACTGAGTGAACGAGTTGACCACAGCAATAATGGGCCGACCAAACTGTTCGCGCTTCATACCAGTAGCAACCCATAGAGCACGAGCCCCAGCCATTCGTCTGCCTTCGGTGCAGACGCTGCTTCTCAAGGGATGTTTCATAAGTCTATTTCTATGTCAATCGTCAAATGAAGTTGCAAAATTAAACTATTTTCCCGAAATTACCAACAGTTTTCAAGATTATTTTGCAAATTCAATTCGATTCGTAACCTTTATCAAGACTTATTCATCATTTTCAGCACCTTCGACAAGTTCTTCCTCCTCAAGTATCGGCTCCATGTCGTCCTCATCGACAACACTACAGGGATCGAATCCTGGCTGGAACTCGAACTGGTCATTCTGGGTATATTCAAGCGAAGCATCGGCATATACCTTTTTAATATATAAGGCGAAGATAGGCAGGGCCATCGCAGCGCCCTGACCGTAAACCATCGTGTCGAAATGGATGTCGCGGTCCTCACCACCAACCCAACAACCAGAAACGAGCTTTGGGGTGATGCCCATGAACCACGCATCGCTGTTGTTGTTGGTCGTTCCCGTCTTGCCACCAAGCGGAGCGGTCAGGTTATATCGATTGCGCAAGCGGCTACCCGTGCCACCGTCAACGACGGCCTGTAACATATAAAGCATCTTATCGGCACTCTCGCTGCTGATGACTTCGTTCACGCGCGGAGAGAAGGAGGCCACTTCGTTGCCATCGGAATCTACGATGCGCGTGATATATAGGGGAGCTGTGCGTATGCCATGATTGACAAAGGCGGTGTAGGCGCTGACCATCTCCTGCACGGTGATATCACAAGGACCGAGACAAAGGGCCGGCGACGGATGGATTTCTGGATTGCGTATGCCGTAGTTGTGCAGCAGGTTAACGAAGCCTTGCGGCGAGAGGCGGTGCATCATTAGGTAGGCTGAAATCCAGTTGTTCGACTGTTGGAGTCCCCATTTCAGAGTGACCATCTCGCCATAACGGGCACGCGAACCATTGCGTGGCGTCCAAGGTTGGCCGGCCACGTAGTATGTTTCCTGCACATTTGGAACGACGTCGCAGGGCGTCATACCGTCTTGCATAGCCAGAGAGTAGAGGAGGGGCTTGATGGTAGAGCCCACCTGACGGCGTCCCTCAGTGGCCATATCATAGGCAAAATGTTCGAAACTCATGCCACCGACGTAAGCCTTGACAGCACCGTCGGTCGGCGACATGCTGACGAAGCCTGTGCGAAGAAACTTCTTGTAGTAGCGGATAGAATCCATTGGCGTCATCAGCGTGTCAACTTCTCCCTTGTAAGAGAAAAGACGCATTTCGGTCTTAGTGTTGAAAACCTTCTTGATTTCATCGTCAGTAGCACCTTGCGCCTTCATCTGACGATAGCGCTCACACTGACGGACGCTTCTGTTGAGAATCTTTTCAATCTCATCTTGTGAGAGATTCGTGGAGTAGGGCGCATTGCGCTTCTGAAGATTTGCCTTGTCGAAAGCTGGCTGCAGATACTGAGCCACATGCTCATAGACAGCCTCCTCTGCATATTGCTGCATACGTGAGTCTATAGTCGTATAGACCTTCAATCCATCAGTATAGATGTTATAAGGCTGGCCGTCGCGTCGGGTGTTTTTGTTGCACCAGCCAAAGAGCGGGTCTTGCTGCCAAGCCAGAGAGTCCAAGTAATACTTGACATAATTCCACTCGGGATAGTCGGTACGGCGTGGTTTCTTGGCCGTCATGTAGCGGCGGAGAAAATCGCGGAAATAAGTGGCCTGTCCGTCCTTATGATCACTGACGTGGAAACGAAGGCCCAAAGGCACATTCAGACAACTGTCGTGCTGTTCTTGTGTCAGATAGCCTTCCTTCAGCATCTGTCTGAGCACCACGTTGCGGCGCTCCTGTGCACGCTCAGGATAGCGCACGGGATTGAAATAGGAGGGGTTTTTGCAAAGACCAATCAGCAAGGCCGACTCTGTGATTGTGAGATCAGCGGGCTCTTTTGAGAAGTAGGTGTTGGCGGCTGTCTTAATGCCGACTGCATTGTGGAGGAAGTCGAAGTAATTCAGATACATCGCAACGATTTCCTCCTTTGTGTAATAATGTTCCAACTGCACAGCAATGACCCACTCGATGGGCTTCTGAAGCAGTCGCTCTGTAGTGCTGTGAGCAACGTCGCTATATAACTGTTTGGCCAACTGCTGGGTGATGGTCGAGCCACCGCCGGCATTCTTCTGCCCCATGAACCCACGTTTGACGATGGCGCGTCCCAAGGCATAGAAATCAATGCCGGAATGATCGCGAAAGCGAGCGTCCTCGGTAGCGACAAGGGCGTCGACCAATGAGGGGGCAAGCTGGTCGTAATCGACCATCACGCGATTCTCACGGCTCATGCTCCATGTGCCAAGAAGCTTTCCATCAGAGGAAAGCACCTGCGTGGCATAACGGTTGATAGGGTTCTGAAGATCCTGAATGGGAGGCATATATCCTACGCGTCCGTCTGCAATTGCCCAAAAACAAAGAACTGCAGCCAAGACAGCCAACACCAGAATTGCCCAAAGTATTTTAATCAATCGTTTTCTCATTGAATTCGTTTCTTGTTACTATAATTCAAAATACAAAGGTACGAACAAATTCTGAAATGTGCAAGCATTTGCCTCAAAAAGTGAACACTTCATCTCTTGGATATATATCGTTTAGTTGACACAAAACGGTGCTTCTTGAATGCAATATAGGGGTATATTGCTATCAAAAAGCACCGTTTTTAGACTATTGCGTCTTCGTGGCCCGTAGCTTGAAGTGTCATGTTTCACCCATAAAACCTATAGGGTGCAGGGGGCATGACACCACACATATTTAATCTTCCTCAGGCGTGATGAGCTTATAGCCTTTACCATGGATATTGATGATCTCAATCTGCGGATCGTCCTTCAGATGCTTACGCAGCTTTGTGATGTAGACGTCCATCGAGCGGGCATTGAAGTAGTTGTCATCTATCCAGATTGTCTTTAGGGCGAAGTCGCGCTGAAGAATCTCGTTGGCATGTGAGCAAAGCAGGGCGAGCAACTCGTTCTCCTTTGTGGTCAGCTTCGTCTGCTTCTCACCAATGGTGAGCAACTGCTTCTGAGTGTCGAAGACAAAGTCGCCAATGTGATAGAGCGTTGACTCCTTGTTCTTCTTGCCGCGCACACGACGCAAGATGGCTTCAATACGGAACACGAGTTCCTCCATTGAGAAGGGTTTCGTGATGTAGTCGTCAGCACCGAGCTTGAAGCCCTCAAGAATGTCTTCCTTCAGGGTCTTTGCCGTGAGGAAGATGATGGGGATTTCTGCATTGGCAGTGCGAATCTCCTGAGCCAGTGTGAAGCCGTCTTTCTTAGGCATCATCACGTCAAGCACACAGATGTCGAACTTGGTTTTCAGAAAAGCCTTGAAACCTGCTTCACCTTCAGGGCAAAGCTCTGCCTCGTAGCCCTTGGCAGCCAGATATTCACGGAGCAGCATACCGAGGTTCTCATCGTCCTCGCAAAGTAAGATTTTCAGTTTGTCTTCCATAATCGTTCTGATAATTAAAATGTTAATACTATGAAGTTTCTTGGAGGGTTGGCAGGGAGATGGTGAACGTGGTTCCCTTGCCGTATTCGCTTTCACAACGGATGTCGCCGTCGTGCAAGTTGATGATTTTCTTCACATAAGCCAGGCCTAATCCGAAGCCTTTTACATCGTGGACGTTGCCAGTATGCACGCGATAGAATTTGTCGAAAATCTTCTTCAAGTTTTCCCGTTTGATGCCCATACCGTTGTCGGTGATTGAGAAGCAAAGCTTGTCTCCATCGTTCCACGTGCGGATATGAATGTCGAGAGGTTCGTCTGGCCGACGGTATTTCACGGCATTGTCCATCAGATTAGTGATGGCGTTTTGGAAATGAACCTCGTCGACGTAGAGGGCTGAATCGACAGCCTCAATCTCCGTGTAGATATGTCCACCGGTATGCTCAACGCGAAGGCTAAACGAAGAGGCAATCTGCTCAAGAAGTTCGTTGAGGTCGAGTTCCTTTTTCTTAAACGATGCCGTCTTACGGTCGAACATTGACATCTGGAGAACTTTCTCGACAAGGAAGCGCAAACGTCGCGACTCGTCGCTAATCACGCCCCCTAAATGCTTCTGCATCTGCGGACTTTTCTCTACGGATTCGTCGTTGAGCATTTGAGCAGCCAGCGAGATTGACGATATCGGGGTCTTCAGTTCATGCGTCATGTTGTTGATGAAGTCATTCTTGATTTCCGTATAGCGCTTCTGGCGGAAAATAACCACAATAGTAAAGAGGAATGTGATGAGCAGGACGATAGTAAAAACGATGGCCGGAATCATGAACCTTACACTTGAAAAGATGTAGGAATTCATATCTGGGAAGTGGATGCGGACAATGCCCATCTTCTGAGCCGGGTCATTGCGGAATAGGGTTTGCGTGTAGCTCATGTCCTCTCCCTGGTCGGTATAGTCCGGACAACGGTAAACCTCTCTGCCATCGGCAGTTGATACCGTGAAGTGATAGGGAATATTAATACCGTTGTTGAGAAGCTCCGAACGTATGTCCTGGTCAAGCATCTTGAAGTTGACACGCTCCTTGAGTGGCTTGTCGCTGGCCGTATACAGAATATTGTAGATTACCTCATCGAGCAGAGCTTTCTGATATACATAACGCGTGCGCACGATTTCCTGAAACGTCTTGGCTGTCTCCGCTGTGCTGCCGCGCTTGTCGCCACGCATGATCATTGCCTTGGGAATTGATGATGGCTTCGTGGCAAATGTCTTCAACTCAAAAGCGGAGTACATCGTGCCGTCGTCGGCAGATACGGCAAACTGGTGAGAATGCTGGATTGAGCCGTCTAAGCCGTTGACCACCACAGAATCCTGACTGAAGGCGCGGCGCTCAACGTCGTTGACATCTTTCTCCAAGTAACGAAGGGTCTCGTTCATCTCAAGATGACGCGAGGCTTGATAGAGGCTGCGAGTGACACTCTCATCGAATTGCTCCTTCTTCATCTTTGCCATTTCCTCAATGTAGGAAATCTGCAAAAAAAGCAATCCGAGGAACGAGAGTCCCATCACAACAGCGATTGTCCATATCGTTGATTTCTTCATTTCGATTCTTTCATCTTAATTCGTTTGCAAAGATAATGAAAGTATTTGAAATGAAAATAATATATGGTTAATCAATTCTGTTAATTTTAACGATATTAACAAAAATGAATTATTTTAAGTTCAAATAGCAAATTTAATCAGTTTCTGATGTGTGGAGTATGATACTAGTTGCGCCAATTGTAAAGAGCGTCCCGTCATCAATGATACGCCGTTCGCGCGGAGTAATCTCTATGTTGTCCACAAATGTTCCGGTGTTGCTGTTCGCGTCTCTAAGCGTATACTTCAGTTGTCCACGTTTGTCAAGGCTGACATTAACGATGCAATGCAACAGGTCGACACTTGGATCAACCGTCTCAATGGGCGTATTGATGGGGTTCCCCTTCTGATAACGGCCTATTTGGTTGTCGCCCAACTGCAGAGGGAGCGTCTGCTTATAATGGAACACATTCTCAATGACGATAAGGCTGCCATACTTGTCCTCACCAGCTTCAAGTTTAGGACCACCGGTTTCATTCTCATCCCGTTGAGTCTGTCTCAACTTAGAGACACCTATGCGAATACCAAACTGCTTGCCGCAATCAGGACATTGGAACACCAATGATTGGCCAGCTTCATACCGGGTTTCATCAAAAGTAATGTATTGGTCGCATTTGGGACAACGGACGCGTTTCATGAGGAGGTCAATAAGAATGGACGGTCAATGCTTAATTCTTGATTTCAAGCACCCAAGCCTCAGTAAAATAACGGCTTTCGGTACGAAGCGAGCGCAATTTTGAGTAAGCCTCTGACTCTGTAGCATAGCTTCCATAGACCACGCGGCGCATGCTCTTTGTCTCCATCAGTTTCGCTTCATCAAAACCTGCATTATGAAGCTGTCCTACAAAAGAATCAGCGTTCGACTTTGACACCTGACTGGCAAGAACCAGACAGAAATACGATTGAGGCATCTCAGAAGAATCGTCCACTTGAGGTGCTGACGGCTCTGGCATCACGTTTGTCACGGAAGGCAGAGTAATGAAAGCGCTTTGCTGCATCTCAACAGAACTGTTCCTCACAGGAGTGGTCATCATGAAGAATGCAATGACAGCAGCTGCAGTAGCAGCCAGATTGCGTATCCATGCCATCTTGATGGTTATAGTATCTGCAGATGGTGTTGCCCCAATTGGTCCAATCTTTGTCGTCGGCTGCTCATTGTCTTTCTGTTGGGAGAAAAGTTCCATTTCAAAGGAACTGAGTCCATAGAGCTGAGGTGTCAGAATCCCTGCCTCACAAGGTTCAAACATCAGATTGCCTTCGTCATTGACCTGCAAAACGCCAAGGTCGTTCAGTTCATAGCTTCCTTCTGCTTCCAAATGCTGCTTAAGCTCCACAACTTCCGTCTCAATGCGCCGCAAGGCTTCAGGATAGCTCAAGTCGTATGCCTCTATGTATGAATGTACTAAGAGCGAATCATTCATCTTCAACTGAGGATTAAACCCCAAAGTGCGAAGGGGGGGGAGGAACAATTGCTCCTGTTCGTCGTAGCGTGCGTCAATATGATGCGCCATAAAACCGCCCAAATCAGGAACGATGACGCAGTCGTTGCTCAGCAACAATATTTCTATATGCCTGTCAAGTTCAATCACGTCTGCAAAGGTACTGCTTTTTTCCGATATAAACAAACAATTCGCGATGTTTTTTTTCTGGTGTTGTTTTTCAGCGATTTATATTTCTTTATATCATTTTTTTTTTCTACCTTTGCATGGTCATTTAGGAAAATAAGGCTATATGAATTATATTGAAACTTCCATTAAAGACGTATATATCATTGAACCAAAAGTGTTTAACGATAGCCGAGGTTACTTCTTTGAGTGCTTTCGCCAAGCAGAATTTGAGTCGTACATCGGTCAAATCGGCTTCGTGCAAGAGAACGAATCTAAGTCTTCACATGGTGTGCTGCGTGGACTTCACTACCAGAAAGGTACATCAGCTCAAGCCAAATTGGTGAGGGTCATCAAAGGCCGAGTGCTCGACGTGGCTGTGGATATACGTCGCAGCTCTCCGACTTTTGGTCAATATGTAGCCATGGAGCTTAGTGATGAAAACAAACTGCAATTTTTCGTTCCCCGCGGATTTGCACATGGGTTTCTGGTGCTGAGCGACGAAGCTATCTTTACATATAAGGTTGACAATGTCTACGCTCCCCAAGACGAAGCATCCGTCCGCTGGGATGATCCCCAGCTGAACATCCAATGGCCTCTTGACGAGACACAACTGCTGTTGAGCGATAAAGACATGCGGGCACCGTTGCTGAAGGATGCCATTCTATTCGACTAATTTCAACTATCAACTATTTATTATTAATTAAGGTAAAAGCATGAATATTGCAATTGTAGGAACTGGTTACGTCGGACTTGTGTCTGGCGCCTGCTTCGCAGAGACAGGTGTCAACGTGACGTGTGTCGACGTTGATGCAGCAAAGATTGAACGTCTTAAACAAGGCGAAATTCCCATCTACGAGCCAGGACTCGACCAACTGGTCATGAAAAACGTCAAAGCGGGACGATTGAACTTCACCACCGACTTAGCCTCGGTGCTTAACAATCAGGAGATTATCTTTTCAGCTGTTGGCACACCGCCCGACGAGGATGGGTCCGCCGACTTGAAATACGTGCTTCAAGTAGCTTGCACGATCGGCCAAAACATGAACAAATACCTAGTTGTGGTCACTAAGTCGACAGTTCCCGTCGGTACGGCACGTAAGGTGCATGACACCATAGCTAAGGAATTAGCTAAGCGCGGCGTTAATATTCCCTTTGACGTAGCTTCCAATCCTGAATTCCTGAAAGAAGGCAATGCCATCAAGGACTTCATGAGCCCTGACCGCGTGGTTGTGGGTGTTGACAGTGAAAAGGCAAAGAAAACCCTGTCGCGACTCTATAAGCCGTTCATGATGAACAACTTCCGCGTCATTTTTATGGACATCCCGTCAGCAGAAATGACCAAGTATGCCGCTAATTCCATGCTGGCCACACGCATTTCGTTTATGAATGACATTGCCAATCTTTGTGAGCTTGTTGGTGCAGATGTGAATATGGTGCGTGCCGGCATTGGCAGCGATACACGCATTGGCCGAAAGTTCCTCTATGCTGGTTGTGGCTATGGAGGTTCCTGTTTCCCTAAGGATGTTAAGGCGCTCATCAAGACAGCCGACCAAAACGGCTATTCGATGCAGGTGTTGAAAGCTGTTGAGCAGGTTAACGAGCATCAGAAGACCATTCTCTTTGAAAAGCTGAAGAAGGCTTATCAAGGGGAGAGCCTAAAAGGCAAGACGATTGCCATGTGGGGGTTATCGTTTAAGCCGGAGACCGACGACATGCGCGAATCTACAGCTCTTGTTATGATCGACAAGCTCTCAGAAGCAGGCTGTACAATCCGCGCATACGATCCAATCGCAATGGAAGAATGCAAACGGAGGGTTGGCGACAAAGTTATCTATTGCCGCGACATGTATGATGCTGTTCTTGATGCCGATGCACTCTTGCTTCTGACTGAGTGGAAGGAGTTCCGACTCCCTACGTGGGGCGTCATCAAGAAGGCTATGCGACGTCCTCTGGTTATTGACGGCCGCAACATCTTTGACATCGAAGAACTTGAAGAAAACGAGTTTGAATACCACTGCATTGGAAAATAAACTGATGGATATGATGGCTTTGCAACGCCTATTTGCATTGTTTTTCATTATTTTGGTGTTTGCTTCTTGCAAGCATCAACCTGCTGACAGCGTGGAGAGCCAACCAAAGCATGAGGTTGAAAGCAGGGAGGCCAAGCGCCTTCTGCAGGGCATTTGGCTGGAGGCGACCACCGAAGAGGTGTTGTTCAGAGCGGAAGGTGATACAATTTACTACCCCGATGCTTCAAGCCAGCCCACTCACTTCCGTATTATCAATGACTCGCTAGAGCTGGGTTCGCAGCGCTATCCCATCCTGAAACAGAGTGAGTATCAGTTCTGGTTCCAAAATCAAGGAGGTGACGTCGTGAAACTGACTAAGAGTGAGACAGCCGACGACAGCCTTGCCTTTTTGCACAATCAGCCGGAAATTCTTTCGCTGTCCGAAGTGCTGAAACTCGACTCAGTAGTGATGTATGATGGCGAACGATATCATTGGTATATTGCCATCAATCCGACGAAATACCGAGTTCGCAAAGTCACTTATAACGGAGAAGGCGTCGCTGTCGAGAATATCTATTTCGACAATATCATCCATATCAGCCTTTTCCAGGGGAAACGTCAACTTTACTCACGCGATTTCAACAAGCGAATGTATGGCTCAGACGTGCCTGAGGACTTTCTTGAGCAGGCTGTTTTGGGCAACATGCAATTCGACCACGTCGACGCGAAGGGATTCCACTTCAATGCGACCATCTGTATTCCTGACGGAGCCAGCTGCTATCTTGTGGAAACCCTTATCGACTTCACGGGCAAGATGACTATGACGCTGTTGGAGTATTGATCCAATTATCAATAAGCCGACGGGCAATACTTAGCTTCTCAGGCAACAGGGGCAGGTTGGTTCGAGTGAACCATCCTGCCTTTGTCAGTTCAGAACGTTGCAGATGAAGTTCGCCTCCTGCATAGTCGGCAGTGAATCCCACCATAAGACCACTTGGGAAAGGCCAAGGCTGAGAATCGAAATATCGGATATTTCTGATTTCAAGTCCTGTTTCTTCCTTTACTTCGCGGGCAACGGCTTCTTCGAGCGTCTCACCTGTTTCTACGAATCCTGCAATTAAACCATAGAAATCGGTACGGAAATTGCGCCCATGTGCCAACAGAACTTCATCGTTGCCACGATGGATTAGGACAATAATGGCAATAGCCAACTGTGGCCAGACTTCCTTGCCACAGTTCGTGCAACGCTTTGAAATGTCGGTATGCAATTTCATCGGAGCACCGCATACGCCGCAGAATCGGGTGTTTTGATCCCAATATATCAGTTCAGCGCACTTACCGGCCTTCAGATAGAGCGACTCCGGCAACTTGTAATAGCACTGTCGGAGCGGGCACATCTCATAATCCGGCTTATCTACTATTGGCGCTTCCAAAGCGTACGTCCTGACCTCCTGACCATCAAGAGGGCCGGGGTTGATAAGCTGCGTCCAGGGTTTTACGTCCGTTGGCGGTTGGTCGCCCTGCGGAATCGTGTAGGAGCCATCGGCACTTCGTTGCAAGAGAAGCGACTCCTTACAAAAGGCAAAGTAGTACTTCATTGCGATTAAAGCGGTACTTCGTTATTATTGAAGCGGTACTTCGTTAAATACCAACTTGCGGTCACGCTCACCAGCTGGCACCGTCCATTCCTCAGGCACAAACTTCCAGTTGTGGTTCGGTGCGGGACTGACCGTTCCCATTCGCTCAATTTCTTCCATCAGGTAGTGGCGCAAGTCGAGTGGCGATTGATAGATAATGCGCTCGTCTATCTGTTCTTTGGCGATGCCAGCACCCTTTGTCAGCAGTTCGCCTCCACCGTTGCCTCGATAACTGTTCATCACAACGCGGTAGGTCTTCTGCTCATCAAAAGGCTCTCCGTTCGACATTCTGAGGATGCGAACCTTCTGTCCGTCGAGCTTGGTGACATCCACCTCATAGTCGATACCTGCAGCTGAGTCAAAATTAAACGTATAATTGCGGAAGCCCATGCGCTGTTGATCGCCACGCGATTCGTCGTTGAGCAGAAGCAGATGGTCATCAGCCGAACGCATAGTGTTTACCCATCGGGAGTAACTTTCCTCGAGATGCCCGCGTATTTCCCGCCCTGTCAGTTTGAGAATGTAGAGCTGGTTCTCAAATCGATAAAGCTTAAACATGTCGGCCACCGTCACGTCACCAGCTTTAATCTCGGAGTCAAACGATAGCGGAGCGTTGAAACTGATGTCGGCTTTGGAAATCTGGAGTTGCAGATTATGCACGAAGTCGGTGAAAGCTGAATTACCGAAATAGCTGTCGCGTGTGCGTGTTGTATTTTCAAAGCGACCAATCCTCCGTCCCACATATTCCTTAATCTGATTCATTTGCGGCTGGAAATGAGCAACCATAGTTTCATCTATAGCCTCGTCGCGTACGCTGACAACATCGCCCTTGATGTCCTTCTTCAACAGCTTTCCGTCCTTATAGGTCAATTCTATTTGCGCATCGACCACATTCAAAGCCCAACATGAAGGGTCGAGAATCAGCACCTGCTTGCCATCGGTGTTAGTCACCCATTGGTTGTGTTGCATATGGTCGTGACCGAAAAAGATGATGTCAAAGCCGGGCACCTCGCGTGCCACGCGTTCCGACGCATCCTCTTCAATACCGCCAGGCATCGTGATGCCACCCGAGAGACCGCTGTGGAACAGGCCAAGGATGAGGTCGGCATGTTCTGTCTCCTTGATGTGCTTCACCCATTGACGGGCAGTCTTTACCATTTCTCGGAACTCCAGGCCTTGCCAAAGGCTTTCATTGAGCCAGCAGGGAATGGTGGGTGTCAGCATGCCGAGCACGGCAATCTTCACACCGTCGCGCACGAATATCTGATAGGGCTTTACGTAAGGCTGTCCAGTCTTTTTATCCACAATGTTGGCACCAAGCATCGGACAGCGCACCTCACGAATCCACTTGTCGTAAACCTTATGGCCGGTCTCGACGTCGTGATTGCCAAAAGTCTCAGTGTCGTAGTTCATATAGTTGACCACCTGGGCGGCAATGTTTTCATCAGCATCGCCGACGACATAGTTCGACCAATAGCAGGTCGGCTGTCCCTGCAGAATGTCGCCGTTGTCAATTAGCAACAGACGATCGCCATATTGCTTGCGCAGGCGATTGACGTACGTGTTGACTCGGGCAAGTGTACCTTTCAGCGGCTGCCCTTCAACGAAGTCATAAGGGAAGAAATGCCCGTGGACGTCGCTTGTTTCGACGACCCTCAGGCTGACGGTCTTTACGTTCTGTTGTGCCATAACTGATGTGGTGGCAATGGTGAGCACCATAGCTCCCAGAGCCGATGCCATTGTTTTTTTCATATAGATTCTTTTGCTAATCGACTGCAAAGTTACAAATTATTTCTGTCATTCGTGCATTTCGGCATAAAAATTGCTGTCTATATTGTAAAAGGAGATATTGAGATATGGCATTTATTGACTATTACAAGATTCTAGGTGTCGATAAGAACATCGACCAGAAGGATGTGAAGAAAGCTTACCTGAAGAGGGCTAAGCAGTTTCACCCCGACCTGCATCCTGAAGACCCCAAGGCAAAGGCCAAGTTTCAGGCCTTGAACGAGGCATACGACGTGATCGGTGATCCCGAGAAGCGTCGTAAATATGATCAATATGGTGAACAATGGAAGGATGCCGAGGCATTTGGTGCCGGTGGTTTCAATACTTCGGGGGCAGGCGGCTCTCCTTTTGAAGGATTCGATTTCTCGAGTTTCAAGCAGGGTGGGGGATTCAGTTCATTCTTTCAGGATCTTTTTGGTGGTGGCTTTACAACGTCACAAAGTCAACGTCGGCAGTCAGCACCTGCAGAGACACAGGCCTCGATGAACGTCGACCTGCGCACAGCTCTGCTTGGCGGTGAGGTTGTTGTCGGCTTGAGCAACGGAAAGAAACTGAAGCTAAAGGTAAAGCCTGGCACACAACCCGGCCAAAAGATTCGCTTGCGAGGTAAAGGGCAGAACGGCACAGACCTTATTATAACGATGAATGTGCAGTTGCCCACCAATCTGACTGAGCGTCAGAAGACTCTGCTACAAGAGGCGCTCGGCTGATGCAGGACTACTTGCCCAGGAACTTTTGGGCAAGATAGTTATTGAATTGCTCTTTGTAGAGGTCACCGATTGGCAAATAAGTGTCGCTGTCGAGTATCACGCGGTTTTTGTTCACCTCTTGGATCTTCTGTAAATTGACAATATAGGAACGGTGGATACGCATAAATTGGCCCGATGGCAGGTATTCGTCAATCTTTTTCATCGACAGCAACGTGATTACCGGCTTGGGCTGTCCCTCTAAATGAATGCGGAGATATTCGCTCATGCCCTCAATGTAACGGATGTCGCTGATGCTGATACGTACCACGCGATAGTCGGTTTTCACGAAGATGGTGCCGTCGTCCTGCACAGGACTGCTTTCGCGTGGCGTATTCTGATGACGCAGGTTGTATTGTTCCTGAACCTTCATGGCCGCACGCAGGAAGTCGTTCATGCCGTAAGGTTTCAGCAGATAATCGACGGCATTCACCTTGTAACCCTCTACTGCATATTCGGAATATGCTGTCGTAAAAACCACAAGAGGCGGAGCTGCCAGCTGTCGCACAAAGTCCATCCCGCTGAGATCGGGCATGTTGATGTCGCAGAAGATGGCATCAACCACATCGTTCTCCATCATTTGCCGAGCCTCCAATGCACTTTGGCATTCACCGGCCAATTCCAGGAAAGGTATTTTCTTGATATACGAAGTCAACTGTTTCAGGGCGAGTGGTTCGTCGTCAATAGCTAAAACTCTAATCATAATGGCAGGGTTAAGTCAACGTTATATGTGTCATCGCTTTCTTTAATATCGAGTGTGTATTGGCCTGGATAAATTAAATCCAGCCGGCGGCGCACATTCTGCAAGCCTACGCCTCCGTGTTTGTCCTCGCTCTGAGGTATCCGGCTGTTGCTGCAAGTGAAGTGAAGGTGATCTTCTACGACATCAATCTTGATGTTGATGAACGATGTCTGACGATAACTGACACCATGCTTGAAGGCATTTTCGATGAAAGTGATGAAGAGCATCGGGGGAATCTCACAATCCGGCATGCGCTCGGGAAGTTCAAAACTTAACTTCACATGGTCAGCCACTCGAATGCGCATCAATTCTATATAATTCTCAAGGAAACCGATTTCACGGTTCAGGGGGACCATCTGCTTCGCGCCCTCGTAGAGAGAGAAGCGCATAATCTTCGAAAGTTCAACGATGCTCTCCTTCGCCTGTTCCGGTTCAATGTCTATCAGCGCATGGATATTGTTCAGCGTGTTCATCAGGAAATGTGGGTTGATCTGATACTTCAGATACTCCAACTGCTGTTCAAGATTCTCTCGCTCCAGTTCTATAAGTTTCTGCCGATCACTTCTTTGGCGGAAATAGAGTTTGATACTGATGTTCATGCCCAGCATCATGATGAGCATGATCTCTGTCATAAAGTCATGTTGACCAAAGACTATGACAGGTTCTTCATGGCGTTTCCTTTGCGGCTCTCTGTCGAAAGAAGGACGATGAAAGTCGGCCATCGGCGGTTCATGTTCATCCATCAGCGGCTCATGTTCATCCATCGGCGGGCGTCGGTTCTCAAATTCGCCCATAGGCGGACGCTCATCCATCGGTGGTCGACTGATACATTGCACGGTTGCGAATATCAGAACCAGCACACTGACGAATGAAAAGTATCGGAGGCGTTGCTGACGATATACAAGAATGGGAGCTAAGAAAAAATTATGAATTAGGAACACGATGAGGAAAATGGCCATACTACGCCACGTCATTAGCAGTTCGCCCCAGCGGAAATCCACTTGGGACCTGACGGATTGATAGTAAATCATCACCGCGGGCACTATGAACAAGATTGTCCATAGTGTCGCGTAGATGATATTTTCCTGTCGTTTCTGCCGATTCATGGGTCGCTAATTATTCTCCTGGAGAAGAGACCAGCACATAGGCTTTCGTACATGAATAGCTGGCCGGAACGATGTAGCTGACACCGTCAAAGGATACGGTACTCCCGGCTCCGATGTTCTGACTCGAATAGGTTTTGCATGCTTGTGAGCCCGTCGTGGAAGGGCTGGCCTTAGGGCCGATGCCCATCAGGGTGCCTCCGTTGATGACGAAGCCTTTTGAGGCAACGTCCGTATTAAAGGCCTTGTTGTTGGAAACGGAATAGACCTCCCCACCTGAGATGGTGATGATGCCCGTTGCCTTGATAGCATTTGGCTTAGCTTCGTCGGTTTGATCTTCATGGTAGATGTTCCCCAAAGAAAGCGCTTCCACCCTGCCGCCGCTAACGGTTAGAGTACCTTTGGTGCCGATAGCCTTCGAACCGTTGCCCGTTGCCGTCAGTTTCAGTGTGCCGCTCGTAATGGCAATGGCAGCATCAGATTTCAACACTTTAACGTCTTCACCTGAAGCCGTAGCCATCAGCGAACCTCCATTGATGAATACCTGACCATTGAACTCGTCAGTCATATCGTTTGTTGATGCGACATCTATAGCATCGCTGGTCACATTATTGATGACCACAGTGCCATTGTTCATCTCGAGATATTGTTCTATGTGAAGGCCGTCGCTCGCGGAACTCAGCACGTTGATAGTACCCGTGAAGGTCTTTTTCAGTTGAGTGTACTCATCACTGCGGTAGGCATGCTTCGCATTACCGGTCAGATTGAGCGTACCTGCACCAGAGAACTCAGCGTGGCCATTGATAAAGAAACAAGCTTTCTGCAGGCCTGAGGCATAGTCGGCGAAGGTATTAGTTGTTCCGTCTGCAACGACGATATTGATGCGTTTGCCGTTTTCAATGTCTATGGCGGCACCAACGTTACTCGTCAGGTTGACGCCATTAAGCACGACGGTTGCCTTCAGTTCGCCGTCCATCGTGAACGAGCCATCTGTTGATGAGCCTGTAAGCGTGTAAGTTATCTCATCCACAACGTCTGCATCCTGGACGATGTTAACATGGGCACCATCGATAGTAGTCGTCAGATGACTTGCTATATTGCCGGCAATGACTACCTGGGCACTGGCATCACTATAGCTGATGCTCACCGTGTTGTCCTCCACTTTGGATTCATCGATATATATCTTAGTAATATCACTGACCGTGAAAGTCTTTCTAAGAACAGTCAACTCTGTCCCACCGTTCGAATAGGTCATTTCGTCGGCTTGCTCAGTGTTGACCGCTGTGATAATATTGCCCGTCTGAATGTTCATCGTCTGAGCAAATCCGGTCACCGCAAAGGTAGCGATAACCATAGAAAGAATCGTTCGCTTCATCATTTCACGTGGATTTTAGTGCTTTTATCGTTCACCTTAATAATATAGATACCTGGACGAACGGGGGTATTGATTGGTTCTGCACCAGCGGTGAAGCGGTCAATGAGCATGCCACCGACATTTGCAATCAGAACGTGTGTACCGATTGGTGCGGCCACCTGAATCAGTCGGTCGTTGACCCTAATCGTAGTTGACAGACCCTCTACGGCATCGTCAATGCCGTTTTGTTCCTCATCAGAGAAGTACATTTTTGAAAGCAAAGTCTGATCGAATGCCGCAGTCACTCCCTGCGACTGAGCCGCCAGTTGCCCATCAGCGAAGACCATCGTAAGTCCAATGCTGGGCAAGGCTTGCTTCGAGCCGTCAAGCAACTCAATCACGAGGTAGCCAAAGTCAGCTGCCCTCATCATCATTGCTGTCGCCAATAGAGTTCCTAATAATAATATACGTTTCATTATCCTTACCTTTTATTTTTACGTTGAATTCATTTTACCAACCGCCGGGGCCGCGACCGCCTCCGCTCGTCATGCCTCCGCCCATGCCTGTTCCAACTTGCAGGGCAGACGTTGCTGTTGTCAATTTGTTTCCTCCGCTGAGCGTGCCACCGATATTTATGCCGTTCCATGTGGTTCCAGAGGTCAAGCTCACGCCGCTTTTCACGGTGTAGCTCTGTCCTGCCGTCATGCCCGAGGTGGTCATATAGACAGCCGTCAGGCTCGTCGATGGTACTTCAAAGTACATCAAGGCATTGTCGCCGGAGTCGAACAATCCGATTTTCTTGTCGCTTACTGATGCGTTGAAAGCGATGCTGGCCTGCTTCGAAGAAGATGAAGTCTGAGCCGTTGAGCCTCCTATGCCAAAGACGTTGCCGCCGTTGATGAAGATGCTGTAGCCTTCTGCGGCGTCGAGCGCATTTTCCGGAGTTCCGGCTCCGAGTGCGATGGTTGTCCCGCCTTCAATGTAGAGGTTCTTATTGGCATCGAGTGCATCGTTATTGATACTCTGAGCAAAGATGAGCCCGTCGTTGACGTACATGTTTCCTTTGGAGTTGAGGGCGTCGTCGTAAGCATAGACCTCCGTTGTGCCGCCTTCTATGGTCATTACGGCTTTGCTCTCAATGCCTTCTGAACCATCGCCGCCTGAAGCCCTGACTTTCAGCGAACCGCCCGTGACGACGATATCGCCGTCGGCCTTGATGCCTTTAGCCTTCGTGTCGTCGCGGTTGTAGGTGAAGGTCTTGCCCGTCGTGATGACAGCCACGGTGCCCCCTTGGATATAGGTCTGCATGTCGGTGCTGATACCTTTGCCACCGTTTCCCGTCGACTTCAGGTAGAGTTCGCCGCCCGTCACGGTCAGCGTTGAATCGGCTTTCAATGCCGTGGAGCCTGTCAGCTCATTACTGTCGCTGTCAAGCGTTGCATTGCCCGTTGTGATAGCGGTTGTGCGTCCGCCGCTGACGGTCACGTAGCCGTCGCTCGAGAGGGCTTTTGCCCCGGCTGCCGTTGCCTCGACATTGATGACGCCGCCGCGTATGTCGAGATAGTCATTGGCCTTGATGCCGTTGCCGGCCGTCGTCTTGACGTAGATATTGACGCCTGGCCGGACGACGATGTAGTCGTCGCTTCTGATACCGGCCTTGCAGTTTCCCTCCACGTTGAGCGTACCGCTGCCGCTGAAGATGAGTTGTCCTTCGCTGAACAGGCACGCTTTCATGTCCTCGCCGTCGGTTGTGTCAGTATACGTTGAACCGTCCGTCAGGTTGTTTTCCGTGCCGTCAGCCAGTACCACGAAGACGCGCTTCTTGCTCTGAATGTTGATGGCAGCGGCCGTCGGGTTGGTGATGCTCACGCCGCTGAGTTCCAGTTTGAACTTCTTGTCGCTATAGATTTTCAGCGAACCGTCGGTGGTTGTTCCCTTCAGGGTGTAGGCAACAGCGTCGGTGGTCGAGTTGACCACTACGTCAGCTCCGCTCACGGTGATGCTGACACCGTCAACATCACCTGTGAATGAAGCATTGTTACCACTGAATACAATCTCGACAAATTTACTGAATGAGGATTGTTCCACGTAGTCGTTGTCATCGGCAGGGACGGTCTCAGTCTCCGTCAAGCTGCTGGTGTTCAGTTCTATATCGAACGTTGCCACATCGCCTGCGGCCGTGGTCGAACCCGTTCCGCCTGTCCAAGTGCCTCCGTTGGTAATGTCCTCTATCCATTCGCCCCAAGGATCTTCGTCAGTCGAGCAACTCAGCAGTAGCGTGAGTGCGGAGGATGCCAAGAGCATCTGTGTCATTTTCTTTACCTTATTCATAATCATCATCATTAAAATAGAGAATAAATAGATAATGCAAAGGTATGAAAACATAAAAAAAGGGGCAAATCCGTTCAACGAATGCCCCGTTATTTTCAGCAAACCGATTACTTGAGGCCAGCGCCCTTGAGCAGCTTGTCAGCGCCCTCGTTCACCTTGTCGTTCACTTTCTGGGCTGCCTCGTTCACCTTGTCAGCGGCAGCCTGCTTGGTTTCGTCGACCTTTTGGTTGGCAGCGTCAACAACTTCGTTGGCTTTGTCTTCAACAGCCTGCTTGGCGTTCTCAACAGCCTCGTTAGCCTGATTAACAGCATTCTCAACAGCCTGCTGACCTGCCTCTTCCACAGTGCCGACGGCCTGCTGCAGGTTGCTGATGATGCTCTCAGCAGGAGCCTCGACAAGGGCTGATACGGCTGAGCCTACCAGTGCGTTCTCGCCGACGACGGCTTTCACCTTGTCAGCATTCTCCTTCAGGAAGTTCTGAACCTTGCCCAGATACTCCTTGGCCACCTCGGGATTGTTGGCCAGCAGTTCGGCGGCCTTCTGCTTGATGGCCTCGAGACATTCGCCCAATTTCTCGGCGTTGCCCTCGCCCAGCAGGGCGCTCAGCTGCTCGGTAGCGTTGTCTACGAGTGCGCTCACTTCAACCTGGTCGCCGTCGGCGGGAGCCTCGGTCTGAGCTTTGTTGCCACACGATGCGAACGTCATGGCCACGGCGGCCATTGCGATGAATAATACTTTCTTCATAATTTTGTTTGTTTTTAGTGATAATTGTTGAATGATTGCGAAATTGTGGCAGCAAAATTACACAATAATGTTGAAACAAACAAAAAAAATCGCCGTTTCTTTTGGCCATCAACATTATTTTGCCTATTTTTGCACAACTATGAACATTGACAAGATTAAGCATATCGTGGAATCCATGCCTAACCTGAGCACTGCGCTCGGCATGGAATTTATCTCAACCGACGAGGACGACACCTGCATGGCACGCATGCGGGTAGACGAACGCAACCGCCAGCCCTTCGGCTTCCTGAGCGGCGGCGCCTCGCTGGCACTGGCCGAGAATCTGGCGGGCGTGGGCTCGTCGTCGCTCTGCCCCGGCTGTGCCTGCGTGGGCATCGAGGTGAGCGGCAGCCACGTGAAGGCGGTCAGCGAGGGCGACACCGTCACTGCCTTCGGCCGGCTGGCCCACCGCGGCAAGACGCTGCATGTATGGATTGTCGAGATTCGCGACACGGCGGGCGAGCTCATCTCGAGCGTCCGCGTGACCAACT
>FLNY01004845.1_pt1 | contig 31701 bp, 27 predicted proteins | sample 1140381 | NCBI WGS metagenome assembly FLNY01 (sample SAMEA3878172, study PRJEB12797) | bioreactor metagenome | biome: Moose rumen | place: Sweden | collected 2011-10 | reverse complement strand
TATGGTCTTCATCACGGCGGGAATGGGTGGCGGAACTGGAACGGGATCAGCCCCAATCGTCGCAAAAATCGCCCGTGAGCTTGGAGCCCTGACTGTCGCTGTCGTCACGACCCCCTTCAACTTTGAGGGAAAAGTTCGTATGAATCATGCGGAGGAGGGCGTTAGGAAGCTTCGCGAGGAAGTAGACTCTCTTATCGCCATTCCCAACGAACTTATCTTAAAAGATGCCGAAAAAAATCTTACCGTTGAAAAGGCCTTTGTCATTATCAATGATATCTTGCGGCAGGGCGTTCAGGGAATTTCAGATATTATCACAAAACCAGGTCTTGTAAACCGCGATTTTAGGGATGTGGAATCTGTAATGAAAGACCAGGGAGACGCAATCCTTGGAATCGGTATCGGGGAAGGTGACAACCGTGCAATCGATGCCGCTCACAATGCAATCAATAACCGTCTTCTTGTCGATACGAACATTGACGGGGCAAAAAATGTCCTCATCAATATCTGCGGAAATCATGACCTTGGAATCGCTGAATGTAACGAAATCGCAAATGTCATCACTGAACGGGCGAATTCAAATGCCGTTGTTCTTTGGGGACAGGTTCTCGATGAATCAATGGGAGACAAAATCAGCGTAACTGTAATCGCAACCGGCTTCAATTCTGGAAATATGGGCGAAAAAAACGAGGAAATCAAAAAGGCAGAGGAAAAAGCTAATTCTGACACAATATCAATCGGAAATTTTGAAAAAATCGGAAAACGAACGCCTGTTGACCAGACAGTAAGCGCGCAGCAGACTCAAGCTTCTCAGCAGACACAGCCGCCTTCAAAAGCAAATGACTTTATGACAGGACTTTTTGGCTCTAATACGATTTATGAAGACAATAAAACTTCTTCAAGCACACGGCCAGCTCCTTCTTCTCAGAATGCAATGCCAAGGGCTTCATTTTTAGCAGACGAAAAAAAAGAAGAAAAGAATTTCCTTTCTGATTTTGAAAAATCTCAGACAGGCTTTTCTGGAGGCGGAGATTTAGAAATTCCTGCCTTTTTCAGACAGAAACTCGACGGTCTTTCACGCACAATCAATCTTGGCGGAAAATAGGCTCTTTTACAGAGGCTTGAATGACAATCGAAATCCTGCTTTTGAGATTCCATAGCGATATAGTCTCAGTTGAGCGCTTGTCAGAGAATTCTGCCGCCACCTACGAGGAGTGTGCGAAAATTTTCCTGAACTGGCTTCAAAGTGAGCAGGTAAAACTGGCAGATGTCAACCCGCAGGTCTTGCTTTCATATCTTGTGTGGAGGCGAAACGAGCAGAAATGCGATGAGCGGACTATAGCAAAGGATATTTCAGCCCTTCGCTCTCTTGGCTCTTACCTTGTCAGGCAAAAAATGTGGCAGGAAAATCACGCAATGCTGCTGGACCGGCCAAAGGCAAGCAAAAGCCTTCCGAAAGTGCTTTCCGTTGAACAGGTTGACAGCCTTTTGGATTCAATCGACACGAAAGATAAGCTTGGAATTCGGGACAGGGCACTTTACGAACTGATTTATTCATGCGGGCTTCGTATAAGCGAGGTCGCAACATTAAAAGTCGAGAACCTTCACTTAAGGGAGCGGCTCTTAATAGTCCGAGGAAAGGGCGACAAGGAGAGAATGATTCCCTTTGGAGAAAGTGCCAGAGACCGCCTGAGGGACTATCTTGAAAATGTCCGCCCGGTACTTGTGGGCAGCAAGGTCGTAAGCGAGGTTTTCGTAAACTACAAGGGTGAGCCGATGAGCCGCAAAGGAATCTGGAAAAACTTCAAGGAATATGAACTTAAGGCCGGAGTTCACGCAAAGGTTCACACACTGCGTCACAGTTTTGCGACGCATTTGCTTCAGGGCGGAATGGACTTGCGAAGTGTTCAGGAGCTTCTCGGACACTCAGATTTATCGACCACAACGATTTACACTCATGTGGACGACAAACAGCTTAGGGAAGGCCACAAGGAATTTTTCCCGGGCCATAATTATTAGCTGTCATTTCGACTGTAATGGAGAAAAATATGAAAAAAAGTAAATCATTTATCGCGCTTTGTTTTGCAGTTCTAACGCTGTGTGGCTGCACTAAGTCAAATAAAGCTATTATCCGAATGCAAAAGCTGGAGGAGGGAGTCGCGTCCCCGACAAGCGAGGAAGAGTTAAAGGAAGCGATTCAAAAATATCAGACGAGGGTTGCTGATAACCAAATCGCAGATTCTCAAGTCGGAATCTGGTACAAAATGCTTGCGGTGCGTTACCTTGACGCAAAGCTTTATGGACAGGCACTTCAATACTTCCAGAAAGCAATTCAGATTTACCCGACGAATCAGAATCTTTTTTATTATGTAGGGCTTTGTGCAGGCTATATGGCAAAAGCAAGCCTTGACTACGGGGCTACTGGCGCAAAAACGACCACCGAAAAATATAATTATTTAAAGCTTTCTGAAGAAGCATATCTTCGGGCGATTGAGCTTGAGCCAAAATACGGACGCGCTCTCTATGGACTTGGAATTCTTTATGTTTTTGAGCTGGACCAGAGTGAAAAAGCAATTCCTCATCTCGAAAAACTCCTTTCATTTGACACGAGAAACTTCGACGCAATGTTCGTCTTGGCTCGCGCTTACTATGTTCAGGGCGAATACGAAAAAGCCGCAAGCCTGTACGACAAAATCGCAAGCCAGACAAAATCCGAGGCTAAAAAACAGGAGGCCCTGGCAAACAAAAAAACTGTCCTGGACGCAAGCTACAGATAGTAAGGATGCTCTGAAGTCGGTTAACGCCGACTTTTTTATTTTTATAATCTGTGCTAATCTTAGGATAATGTCAGTTGAATCTAATAAAATCATCTTTCTTTCAAGGCTTCTCGCTCAGGACGCTTCTTTTTTATCTTACAGCGAAAAAATCACTTTTTATAAATTTCTTTTAACAAACGAAGAGTCTGAGCCTTTTAAATCTTGCTCCGAATTTGAAGACAGATTTCTTTCCCTTAATATTGACAGCATATCTTTCTGCGTAAAGCGTGTTCTTAATCGTGTAAAATGGAAGCCTGTCGAAAGCCTTAAAAAAGCGAAACTGGCACTAAAAATTATTGACGCGCAGAGAATAAAATCAACTTGTATTCTGGATGCGGACTATCCTGCGATGCTTCGCTGTATAAATGACCCGCCTTTTTTGCTTTTTTACCGCGGAAATCTTAAGATTCTGAATCGAAAATGCGTTTCTGTTGTCGGCACTCGCCGCGCCACTCCGTCTGCCCTAAAAGCTGCAAGCGACTTTTCAAAGTCAGCCTGTGATGACGGACTTAGTGTAATTTCAGGGCTTGCCTTCGGAATTGACGCCGCAAGCCATAAAGGCGCTCTTCTTTCGGAAAATGCCGCTACTGTTGCGGTTTTGCCGAGCGGAATTGACTCAATAGCGCCTGTGTCCCACACTCGTCTTGCAGCAAAAATCTTGGAAAGGGGAGGTCTTATTATGTCCGAGTATCTTCCCGGAACTCCCGCCGTTCAGTTTCGTTTCGTTGAGCGAAACAGAATTGTCGCAGCCCTTTCTCCTGTCACTCTTGTTGTTCAGGCTCCCAGTGGAAGCGGGGCGATGATTACGGCCGGACTTGCCCTTGATTACAATCGGGAGCTTGTTTTTCATACAGAATGTTTTTCAGGGCAAGCAGAAAAAATAAATCAGATGACTCTTGAAGAGCTAAAAAAGCTTTCGCTTCAGGGAAAAAATGTCGCCTACAAACTGGAAAACAATCCCCAGAAATATGTCGATGACGGGGCAAAAGTTATTAAATCTTACGCAGATTTCGTTGAACAACTTCCAGCCGTTCCCTGTCAATATCAAGCGTGACAAGCTGTCATTATCAAGCGTGACAAGCTGTCATTATCGGGCTTAGACCCGATAATCCCTTACAGTTTTGAAAGTTTTTCCGTGACAAGCTTTGTCGCAACTCCGGGATTTGCTTTTCCTTTTGAAGCCTTCATTACCTGTCCCATGAGCCATCCTACGACATTCGTTTTTCCGCCCTTAAAGTCTGATACGGCTTTCGGGTTGTCGGCTATTACCTTGTCAACGATTGCTTCGATTTCACCGGCATCAGTTACGCTTTCCATTCCCTCTTCTTTGATAATGGCAGAAGGCATTTTGCCGCTTTCAAGCATTTTTGCAAAGACCGTTTTTCCCTGTGCCGAAGTGATTTTTTTGTCGGCGATTGCGTTTACAAGCTCCGTAATATGTTTCGGAGTGATTGAAACCTCGCCAATCGTAATGCTTTTTTCGTTTAAGACTGCCAAAAGCTCTGCCAAAATCCAGTTCGCAACCTTTTTGACATCCTTTGCGCCCTTTGCGGCCTCCTCAAACCAAAGAGAAAGCTCTCGCGTGCTTGTAAGCGTCTCAACATCAAAGTCAGAAAGACCATAATCTTTTTTGAGTCGAGTGCGTTTTGCTTCTGGAAGCTCTCCTACTTTTGAGGCGCTTCGGGCGATTAAATCATCACTTACGCTGAAGGGTTTAATGTCAGGCTCGGTCGTGAATCTGTAGTCAACGAAAGAATTTTTTGTTCGCTGAACCACAGTCTGGCCCTTTGCCTCGTCCCAGCCCATAGTGACCTTAAAGCCTGCGTTAAATTCCTGCCTGTCATTTTGGAATTCTTCCAGCTGTCGTTTTGCTTCATAAGTGCAGGCTTCTCGAATTGCCTTGAATGAGTTGAGGTTCTTGATTTCAGAAATCGGCGTGTGATAAAGCTTTCCGTCTTCCCAGACATTGAGGTTGATGTTTGCGTCACAGCGCATATTTCCTTCTTCGAGGTTTCCGTTTGTGACCCTGACATAGCGCAGAATTTCCTGAACGGTCTGCATAAAAAGAGCCGCCTCGTCAGGAGAAGACATATCTGGCTTCGTGACAATTTCGATGAGCGGTGTTCCGCTTCGGTTGTAGTCGATGTAAGAGTGGGCGCCTTGTAAGTGCAAAGACTTACCAACATCCTCTTCAAGATGAATTCGCTCGATTCTGATACGGCGATATTTATTGTCGATAATGCAGTTTTCACCCTTGAAATTCAAGGGGCGATGCTTTGAGCCGCCGACTTGCTCATCCTTTGGAAAATGAGAGAGCGGTAAGTCGACATGACCGTCCGTACAGAGAGGAATGTCGTACTGGGTAATTTGATAGCCCTTCGTTAAGTCAGGATAAAAATAGTGTTTTCGGTCAAATTTGGTGAATTTTGCGATATTGCAGTTTAGTGCCAGTCCCGCAACAGAGCCAAGCTCTACATAACCCTTTGAAATGCGTGGCATTGCGCCGGGAAGACCTAAGCAAACAGGGCAGACTCGTGTGTTAGGCATTCCACCGTATCTATTTTCACAGGCGCAGAAAGCCTTGGTTTTAGTTAAAAGCTGAGTGTGAATCTCGCACCCGATTACAATTTCGTATTTGTCGATAGCCATAAATTCCTCATAAGTTAGACGCAGATGAACGCGAATAATTACATCTGTAAAATTTCAAAAAAAAGTTTATCAAATTTTAACAAGAATTTACAGTAGGTTTTTTGAAAATAATGACTCAATCTGAATATTTGTGCTATAATTAAAATATAAAAAGATTTGCCGCTGCGGGAGGGGGCGAATGAGTTTTGAAGAAATAGATCTGCAGTGGTTTGCCGCCGAAGACGAAGGCCGGACAGAAGAGCCGTCAGAATACAAAATCCGTAAGGCACGGGAGGAAGGACGTGTCGCGAAAAGTCAGGAGCTTTGTTCTGCCCTTGTAATGCTGGTAACAGTCGTGGTTCTGGTTATTGCCGCCCCTTATTTTTGGTCCTGGTGCGAAGAGACTCTGATTTTTTATTTCACCCACATAAACGAAAAAGAAATGTTTCAGTCCAGATTTTTCGAGCAGTTTTTGATTTCCCTCGCAAAAATGGTCTTGCCCTTAGCCCTTTGCGGTGCCGTCGCTGGAATTTTGGCGAATCTCATTCAGAACCGCGGCTTTATTTTTTCTACCAAGCCGATTCAGATGCAGTTCTCAAAAATCACGCCAAAAATCGGTCAGTATCTTAAAAAAACGCTTTTTTCTTTTGAAGGCGGCTTTAATGTCGCAAAATCATTTATAAAGGTTGCCGTTGTTTTTTTTGTCGCCTATATCATTATTCGCTCCAGCTGCTTTGAAATTGTCCGGAGTGATGATTCTAACGGAAACAATAAGGTTGTTGTTTTGTCTCTGATTACGAGCAACAATCTTTTAAAATCCGTTGGCCTTATTGCATGGACGGCGGCAAAAATATTGGCGGTGAGCGCGGTAATTTTTCTTGCAATTTCAATTCCTGACTATCTTGTGCAGAGAAAACAATTCATCGAAAGCATGAAGATGACGAAGCAGGAGGTTAAGCAGGAGTACAAGGAAATGGAAGGAGACCCTGAGGTGAAGGCTCATTTGCAGCAAGCCCAGAGGGAACTTTTGCAGAGGAATATGCCTCAGCAGGTTGCGAAATCTGATGTCGTTATAACGAACCCGACCCATTTTGCGGTGGCTCTTCTTTATGACCAGGCCGTAAGCGATGCGCCGCAGGTTATGGCGAAGGGAAGCGATAACCTTGCCTTCAGGATAAAAGAAATCGCAAAAGAGCACGAAATTCCAATCGTAGAAAACCGAAGTTTGGCTCGTGGACTCTATGCAGAAACAGAAATTGGTGATATAATACCTAATGAGTATTTCTCGGTGATTGCAACAATCTACAGTCATCTTGAAAAATTCAACAAAAAATAAAAAAAAGTGAGCTATTTCGGGTGGGGATTTGAATGGCGAACCGTTTTAATTTAAAAAATGTTTTGGGGAACATTGAAAATCATCTTGTCGCAGCCTTTGCCATCGCAATAATTATGGGGCTTTTAATGCCTGTTCCGGGCATTCTCCTTGACTTGATGATGATTGTGAACGTATCTATTTCCGTAATAGTTCTTCTGGTAGTCCTTTATACGCCCAAATCTTCTGATTTTACATCTTTCCCCCGTGTTTTGCTTTTTGCAACTCTTTACGGCCTTGCTTTAAATGTCTGCTCGACTCGTTTAATTCTTCAAAAAGCTTTCGCAACTGGCTACAGAAATTTTCCGGGTCAAATGCTCAAGGCTTTTTCTTCCATTGTAACTGGTGACTCAATCACAAAACCTTCTACGACAGGTCTTGTAATCGGTATGGTGATTTTTATCATCCTCATTATCATTCAGGTCATCGTCATCACGAAGGGTGCGACGCGAGTTTCAGAGGTTGCGGCCCGGTTCAGTTTGGACGCGATGAACCAGAAATTTTTCGCCGTAGATTCAGAATTAAACTCCGGCTACATTACTGACGAGCAGGCACGAGAAAAAAAAGAAGCCATTCAGCGGGACATCGACTTTTACTCCAGCATGGACGGTGCCTCGAAGTTCGTCAGCGGAAATGTCAAGGCCGGTATTTTTATCACGGCAATTGATCTTATCGCAGGAATTATCGTCGGTGTCGCAATCGGTCACATGGAATTCGGCACTGCCGCAGGAACTTATTCCCGCCTTACCATAGGTGACGGTCTTTTGGGGCAGCTTCCTTCTCTCTTGCTCTCTTTTGCAACCGGCCTTATCGTTACGGGAAATTCCAGTGAGGAAGTGCTTGGAAAACAGCTGAAAAAACAACTCACGAATTCTGGTTATGTCTATATAATTACAGGAATTACCCTCGGCTTAATGTGCCTTATCCCGAACTTTCCCTGGTATCTTCTTTTGCCTGTCGGCGTTCTTTTTGTTTTTTACGGCTATCGTCTTATCCGTAATGAAAAGGCTTCTTTTGCCAAAAAACTCGAGGAAGAGCAGAAGGCTAAGACTAAAACGGCGAATGGCGAGAATGGCGATGTAAGCCCTGTCGTTCCTCTTGATCCTCTCTCTCTTGAAATTGGTTATGCTCTTTTCCCTCTCGTTGACAAAGAAAAGGGCGGAGAGCTTCTTGAGAGAATCACCAGAATCAGGCGCGAGGCCGGGCTTGATTTGGGACTCGTCGTTCCGAAAATGCGAATCGTTGATAACATGACTCTTCCTCCGGATGAATATAATTTTAAAATTAACGGAATTATCGCAGGTCATGGAAAAATAAAAATCGGCTACTATATGTGTATGAATACGGGAGCCGTAACAGAAGAAATAAAAGGCGAGAAGACCTTTGACCCTACATTTGGCTTGCCAGCAATTTGGGTCAATGAAGACATGCGCACGGATGCGGAACGGGCTGGATACGCAATCGTTGACCCACCGACGATTATTGCGACTCACATTACCGAAATTATCCGTCGTCACGCAGATGAAATCTTAGGTCGGCTCGAAACTAAGGCCATCATCGACAAACTTAAGGAAACGAATCCTGTTGTCGTTGACGAGGTTCTTAACACTTACAAATACACTTATGGTGAAATCCAGCATGTTTTGCAGGGACTTTTGAGGGAGCAGGTTTCTATTAGGAATATCGTGGCTATTCTCGAGACTCTCGCAAATTATGGCAACATGAGCCATAACAACTGGCTTCTTACCGAAAAAGTGCGAGAGGCACTGGGACTCCAAATCTGCTTGCAGTATGTCGACCCGAACGATCCTCAGAAGCGCCTCAGTGTATTGCAGGTTTCGCAGTCGGCCTCTGAAAAAATTATCCAGCATTGCGTAGTTCCTCCTGACGGCGCTCAGCCTTATCTTGCCCTTAGTCCGGTTGATTCAAGAAACTGGATTAATGCGGTAAGCTCTTCAATCACTTCCCTGAAAGAGCGGAATTATCTCCCTATTTTGCTCTGCCCGACAGCGGAAGTGCGTCAGCTTGTCCGCAATTCTATAAGCCGTGAAATGCCAGGAACAGTGGTTCTTTCACTTAATGAGGTTGTGGCAGCGGGCAACAACATAAATCTGGAAATTCTTGGAGAAATAAATGTATAACGAAGGTTTTAACGGTGTGGCGGCTAGAACTTCTAAGCCTGCAGCTTCCTATATGCCTGTTTCAAAATTCGGCAAGACAGAGGATGAGGTTCAGACTATAATTGGAAAGACTGTGGAAGATTGCAAGCGAAAGCTTTATGCGGCTTATGGTCATAATTACACTATCCTTGACAGAAAAGCTGAATTTAAGGGAGGCTTTTTAGGTTTCGGTCAAAAGGAAATCTGGAAGGTTAGTTATGTAATCGGTTCTCCTATGCAGGCTCAGGCAAGTGCGCCTGCGGTTTCTGAGCAGGAAAAATTTACGATGGATCGGGATGAAATCCTAAAAAAGGCGAATATTACGACTACGATTCAGGTCGCTTCTCTCGATAAAAAAGTCGACGAAATGAAAAAATTGCTTGAGTCTTCCGTAAAAACTATGGCCGAGGCTACAAAGGTTGGAGACAAGCACCCTTCTATCCAAAAAATCGAAGAGATACTGCAGGAAAATGAATTTACTTTTGCCTACATAAACAAAATAACGACTCGCTTGAAGCAGGAGCTTACCGTTGAGGAGCTTGAAAACTTTGATTTCGTTCAGGAAAAGGTTGTTGACTATATTGGTGAGTCTATCTCAATCACTCCAAAATCATTCCATAAATATCCGCATGTAATAATCCTTATCGGACCTACGGGAGTCGGAAAAACTACGACAATCGCAAAACTTGCAGGTACAATGATAAAAAATGCAAAGGACGATAACCTTGAGCTTCCTAAAATCCGAATGATTACCGTTGATAAGGTTCGTGTCGGGGCAAAAGAGCAGCTGGGCATATACGGAAGCATACTTGAAACCCCTGTTGATGACGCTGAGTCTGCCGAGGATGTAAAGACGATTTTTGACACTTACAAGGACACCTTTGATGTGCTTTTTATCGATACTCCTGGCTACAGTCCCAATGATTTTGAGAATATCGGAAAAATGCGGAAAATGCTTGAGGTAAAGGGAATCTCCCCGGATATTTACCTTACTTTTATGGCTTCGTCAAAGGCGCGTGATATGAAGGCAATAATTCAGAATTACGAGCCCTTCGGGTATTCGTCAGTTATCATTACAAAGTGGGATGAAACAAGCGCTATTGGCAATGTTATCAGCGTTTTGTCCGAAAAAGGAAAATCAATTTCCTACATTACTGACGGCCAGCTCGTTCCGACTCACATTGAGCGGGCAACAATTCAAAAATTCCTTATGAATTTAAATAGTATTACGGTTAATCGAGAGCATATCGAAGAAAAATTCAATTCTGAAAAGAATGAAAAAATCACGGAGGAAAAATAAATGGAAGATCAGGCTCAGGAACTCAAAAAGATGATGAAAAGCAAGACTCGGATTATTGCAATCACGAGCGGAAAGGGCGGAGTCGGAAAATCTAATCTCTCCGTAAATATGGCAATCGCCTATGCCCAGCAGGGGAAAAAAGTTATGCTTATCGATGGTGACTTGGGAATGGCAAATGTCAACATTCTTATGAACATCGTTCCTCAGTATAACCTTATGCATGTCATTCAGAAGCAAAAGACGATGCAGGAAATTATAAACGAAACGGAATTTGGCATTAAATTCATTGCTGGTGCTAACGGATTTTCAAAAATCGCAAATCTTACTGTTGAAGAGCTGGATGATTTTGCGAACCAGTTTGCGACTCTCGGAAATTATGACATTATTATCATAGATACTGGCGCTGGTATCGCAAACAATGTCCTTCAGTTTGTTTCTGCCTCTGATGAGGTTTATGTAGTTACGACGCCGGAGCCAACGGCAATCACCGACGCTTATGGAATCATAAAGATTATTACGACAGAGCTTGTTGACCGCGAGATGAATATCAAATTGCTTGTGAACAGGGTTCACTCTTCCGATGAGGGAAAGCGAATTTCAGAGCGAATCATCAATATCGTAGGTCAGTTTCTGAATAAAAAGGTTGATTATATCGGTTTTGTCTACGATGATCCTGTCGTTCAGGCGTCTGTAATCAGGCAAAAGCCCTTTATTATCGTAAATCCGACTTCAAAGCCGGCTCAGTGCATTAAGCATATTGTTGGCCGAATCGAAAAAAATGATGACGGAACGGCTGAAGGGGTTTCAAGCTTCTTGAAAAAATTCTTGAGAAAAAACTAGAAGATAAAAAACTTGACCGAATGATTTTTCTGTTTTAAAATTGTAAGAGGGAGGAAAATATGATAAACCCGAAAAATATTTGCGTTTCTGGATGCATCGGGTTTTTTCTGTCTTTTTTTATAGGACTCGCTTCAGATGTAAGGTTTTCGCATGTTCTGCTTCGCGCTTTTCTCTTTGCGTTGCTTTTCGCACTTCTTTGTGTCGCAGTGTCTTTCATTTATCAAAAATTCCTTTCTCCCGACAATGGCGGTTTTGTTGAAACAGATTCCTCTGTAAAAAATAATCCCGCTTCAACAGGCTCGGTAATCAATATCGTAGTTGATGATTCAAATCTTCCCGATGACGAGCTTTCTCCGAAATTTCATGTCGTAAATAAGCTGGAGGCCGTGGAGCCTGTTTCTGCTCCAAAAACTCAGCAAGCTCCTGAGACTAAGCCTCCAGAACAGGCTCCTCAGGTGCAAGCCGTAAGCGAGGCTCCGGCTGAGGGTGAAAAGCCTGAAGAGCAGGCAGAAAAAACTTCGCAAGGCTCTCCTGCTTCTCAGGGCTTTACTCCGATGGGCCTTCAGAATGTGGCTAGTAATGGAAACGAGGAGCCTCAGGAAGCTTCAGACGGTAAGGCTGAGTCTCTCGACGAGCTTCCTGATATGGCAACGATGGATTCTTTTTCCACTGATACAGAAGAAAATGGCTCTGACTTTGGGGAAAACTCGGCTTCAGAAATAGTTGATGATACTGAATTTTCTACTGGAGGTGCTCGTTTAAAAGAGCAGCCAATCAGCGGTGACACTAATGTTATGGCAAAGGCAATTCAAACGCTTCTCGCCAAAGATGATAGTTAAAGGGTGGTGAAAAAAATATGGATAATACAAAAGCTTTATTTATAAATGATGAAGAAGAAGACGCACTCTGGGCTGACTTTAAAAAGTCAAAGTCGCCGGCTATCAGGGATAAGATTATCCGAAAATACATGCCGCTGGTAAAATATGTCGCTGGAAAGGTAAATGTTGGTCTCCCGGCAAATATGGAATTCGATGATTTGGTAGGCTTTGGTCAGTTTGGGCTTCTTGACGCAATCAGCAAGTACGATCTCGACAAAAAAGTCAAATTCAAGACTTATGCCGTCACCCGAATCAGGGGGGCTATTTTTGATGAAATGCGGCAGCTTGATTGGGTTCCTCGTTCAGTTCGTCAGAAGTCTCGTGAAATCGAAGACACTATCGCCGGTCTTGAGTCAAAACTCAGCCGTCCTGCCACTGACGAAGAAATTGCAAAGGAAATGAACCTTTCTGTCGAAGAATATCAGCATACTGTTATGAAGGTTAGCGGAACCAGCGTGCTTTCCCTTAATGATGTCTGGTATTCCGGGGACGACAGCGACCATCTTTCAATCGGCGATTCAATCGAGTCACCTCAGAGCTTAAATCCGGATGTTCAGGTGGAGCGGGAAGAAATCCGAAAGGTCATCATTCAGGCTATTAACGAACTTCCCGAAAAAGAAAAAATGGTAATAGTTCTTTACTACCATGAAGACTTGACTTTTAAAGAAATCGGCCAGGTTCTTGATGTTTCTGAGTCTCGAATTTCCCAGCTTCATTCAAACGCAAACCTTCATTTGCGCTCTAAGCTGACGAATTTTAGAAAAGGTATTTTTTAGTATTACGGGCTTTTAATTATGGTAACGCTTGAATCGATTCGCAAGGACATGGAAACTCTTCTCGCCAGGGATAAGGATATAAACTTTATCGAAGTTAGGGCAGATTCTCTTGATGAGGCTTTGGCTGATGCGGCCGTTCAGTTTGACACTCGTGTGGTGAACTTGGAGTATGAGGTCGTTGAACGCGGTTTCAATGGAATTATGGGAATCGCAAAAAAGCCATGGTTTTTAAGAGTCTATCAGAATCCTGAGACAATCAAAAAGACTGTTGTGGGAAAAAACGGCGAGATTATCGAAAGCGAAGACGAAGAAGAAGAGAAGAAAATCATTTCCAAAAACGGGGAATATTTCATTCATCATTTTGGCTTGGATATTGCCCTCAAGGTTACCCTTCCATTGGGCGAGGGAACAAAGGTCAATGTCGATATGGTTCTTGAGGACTTGAACCGACCTGATACCAAGAACTTTGACGCAGAGCTTGTAAAAAAGCTTGTTGAAAACGGTACGAATGGCTCTTACGAGATTATCGGCGAATACACCCACGAGGCTTCTGCTGACGCAGTTTTCGTAATTGACATTTCAAGCGATGAGCTGAAGGCAACGGCTACAATAAGCCCGCCTTCAATCGGTGGAGCTGATGTTACTGTCGAGCAGATTAAAAAGGCTCTTACTCAGCAAGGCGTTGTCGCCGGCATTTCAGACGAAAAAATCCAGGCGTTGGTTGACCGTCCTGACTATAATGTTCCTGTTGTTGTGGCAGAGGCAGTTCTTCCTGTTGACGGAAAAGATGCTTACATTACTTACAACTTTGAGACCGACCGCTCTAAAATTCGGGCTAAGCAGGCAGCTAACGGACAGGTTGACTTTAAAGAGCTCAATCTTATTCAGAATGTCGTTGAGGGGCAGCCTCTCGCCCAGAAAATGCTTGCGGAGCAGGGAAAGGCAGGAAAAACTCTTTTCGGCGGTTATCTCGAAGCAAAGAACGGAAAGGATATTCCTCTTCCTCTTGGAAAAAATGTACGGGTAGACAGCGACGGACGAACCATTTTGTCTGAGGTGAACGGGCAGGTTCTCCTTATTAACGATAAAATCTGTGTTGAGCCAATTATGGAGGTAGAGGGAGTCAATATTAAGACCGGAAATATCACCTTCTTGGGTACTGTTATCGTTAAAGGCTCTGTCGAAGACGGCTTTAATGTCAAGGCGGCTGGAAATATCGAGGTCTCTGGTACTGTAGGAAAATGTATTCTTGAATCTGACGGTGACATCATCGTTTCTTCTGGAATTATCGGCCGTGACGAAGGTCAGATTACCTGCGGTGGCTCTCTCTGGGCAAAATTCATCCAGAATACAAAAGTTCAGGTTGAAGAAAATATCATCGTAACAGACTCGATTATGAATAGCGAGGTCAGTGCTCAAAAGAAAATTATTTTGAACGGAAAACGCGCGCAAATCACCGGCGGAAATCTTTTTGCCACGGAATGTGTGCTTGCAAAGAATATTGGTTCTGAAGGCGGCGGTACTGAGACAATTATTTCTGTCGGTTTTGACCCAAGGGCAAAAAAGAGGCTTGAAGAGCTTCTTGAAATGCAGAACAACAATATCAAGCAGCTTGACGATATAGAGCTCAATATTCAGACTCTCGAAAACTACAAAAAAGCCCGAAAATCTCTGTCAAAAGAAAAAGAAGCTAACCTTGTAAGTCTAAATGAGCAAAAGAACGAAATTCTTGCAGAAAATGATAAATACAACGAGGAAATTGAACAGATTCAGGCCCGACTTCGTGAGCTTAAAAATGTCGGTAAGGTTTACGCATCGGGAACTGTCTATTCTGGCGTAAAAATTTATGTCAGGGACGAAAAAGACGAGGTTCGTGCTGACACAAAGGCCGTCACCTTCTATTATGATCAGGGATTCATAAAGCGGGGCAAGTTCGAACAGCCGAATTTTGATGATATAAAAGGACCGGAGGGCTACAGTTAATGAGTGTTTCGCCGCTCGATTTGCAGACAATGTACGCAAACATGAACAATGTCGCTCGACTAGCTTCTTACCAACAGCAGGGAGCTGTGCTTGCGCAGCAGTTGCAGGAGTCTAAAATCGTTCAACAGAATATCGAGAAAACTTCTCAGGTTCATAAAGCGGCTGATAACGAGGCAAAATCTTCGGGAATCAACGACGAAGGACATCAAAATTCTTCTGCCTATGGCAGTAATCACAAAAAAAAGCAGGATGAAAAATCCGATGAGCAGGAAAAAGCTAAAAATGAAAATGAAATCCGTGAGACATATCTAGGGCTTCATATCGATATAACCAGGTAGAAAAAATGATAGTAATCTTTATTGCAGCATTCTTTTGTGTTCTTAATATTTGTCTCTGGTGTACATTTTTTATCAAATTCCGAAAACTGTTCTCAACAGAAGACATTATTTCGTCTACGCATGAACAGGTCGATGAAATGATAAAGGAGCTGAATTACAACGCAAGCCGGAACATCGATTTAATAGAAGACAGAATAAAAAAGTCTAAGGCTGCGATTGCTGAGCTTGATAAGCATCTTGATGTTGTCAAAAAAGAAATTGAAGAGCAGAAGGCAAGCTTTTCTTATTACAAAAAAATCGAGTCGGCTCCTTTCCCTCAGTCTCGTCCGAAGGATGCCGCAAACAGGTATTTGCAGAATCAGGCTCCATCCCATGTTTATTCAGATATTTCCGCGGGCTTGAAGGCAGAAAATTCCTATGAGCTTACCGGCGATGGAAAAAATCATGTTTCAGCCGAAAACAACAAAATGCAGGCCTCAGATTTGTTTGAGTCCTCCGGGCAGATTGTCTCGAATACAGGGACGACATTTACCGTCGAAAATGACGGCTCCTCATATACGAATGTTCCTGTTATCGGCGGAAATGTCCGTTATGCAGACGAGCAGATAAAGCCAAAAAAGTCCTTCAGCCAAATGGTAAGGGAATTAAATTCCATCGGGCGTTCAGTCGAAGAAATTGCTTCCGAATTGCATAGCTCTACGACAGAGGTTCAGCTTGTTTTGAATATGCTGTGATTTTATTTTTCGCTTTCAAGCTTTATTTCTGCCTCAGATTTTCGTAAATAAACAGGGCCGTCATAATCTTGGAGCGGCTCTTTTTTTTCTTCAATCATTTTTTCTGCGATTTCAAAAAGACTTTCCGTAGGAAGAGGCTCTGAATTGTAGACAACGAGTTTTAGATTTGAATTGATTTTTTTTAACTCGTCCGTAAAAATTTTTGAATCAGGTCCGCAAAGAAGGATTTTTTTGTCAGTTTGTTTATTGATTAGTCCAAGCAACTTTTCTGCGACGGCTTCAGCCGTAGTGTCGCTCGCTTCGACAAGTGCTTTGCCATTTTCGTAAATTGCGGCGAAAAACTGGTCTTTTTTTGCATCAATAACGCTTACGACAAGACCCGAAAAATCTGAATAGGGGCGGGCATAAGCGTCAAGGCTGGGAATTCCATAAACAGGGACATTGTGTGCAAGAGAAATTGCTTTTAGGGCCGAAAATGCTAATCTAAGCCCTGTAAAGGTTCCCGGTCCGCTTGTGAGGGCAGTGTAGTTTAAATCAGAGGGCTTTAGTTCAAGTTGGCTTAGCAGAAAATCGATTGCAGGCAGCATTTTTTGCGACTGCTTCTGACCTAAATCTAATGAGAGAGAAGCTTTTGCGCTCCCGTTTTTCGCAGAAATTGTCATATTGTTTGAGGCTGCATCAATTACAAGTGATTTTATTTCTTCTGTCATTATTTTATATCCTCATAAGGCCAATTTTCGAGGGTGATGTTTCTCTCGTTTGTTCCTTCTACTGGCTCAAGTCGCAAGATTATCGTTTTTTTGGGAAGCTCTTCCATAACCTTTTCGCTCCACTCGATTAGAGATACCCCGTCCCCATAGATTAAATCCTCAGCCCCAAGATTTATAAAGTCTTCGCCACCGTCCAGACGGTAGACATCCATGTGATAAAGTGGAATTTTTCCTTCGTATTCTGAAATCAGGCAGAAAGTCGGGCTTGTGATTTCGTCTTTTACACCAAGAGAGGCTGCGATTCCTTTTGTGATAGTTGTTTTACCGGCGGCAAGAGTTCCTTGAAGAGCGATAATGTCGCCTTTTTTAAGAAGAGAGCCGATTTTTTTTCCAAGCTCAATTGTCTCTTCCTGCGAATTTGTATGAAAAGTTAAGGACACGGAAGTATACCTTCATCATCTGCTTTTAAAATGTAGGTCTTTAATGCGGATTTTACTGGAATGAGCGGATAATCAATGTCTTCTGTTGGATCAATGTCAACATAGAGGAGTTTGTCGCCCAATGGCCCCATCTCAATCGTGAATTGAATCTTGATGTCGATAGTTTTTGAGAGCATCTGCAATTTTGCGACGGCTGCATAATTCCGTCTGTAGTAGATGTAACTTGGGTCTGGTACAATCTGATTTAACTCTAAAACCTGCATATCTTAAAATAACCTATAATAAAAATTCCGTCAATATGATAATGCTCTGAACGACTATTCGTCGTATTTACAGACCATTGCCTGAATCCTGTTTGTGACCTTCATATCAATTTTGATGAATTTGATGTGAAGAATAAAAATGCCGTCGCTTCGTTTCGTCGTTCGGACAATAGTTCCGACTGCGACATCGTTTTGCTTGGCATTGAAAGGACCGTTTATGTAAATGTGCTGCTCAGCTTTTATTGGAAGCGTTGCTACAAGTCTGCAGCCACCCGTTGAAATGTCCTCGAGAACGCCGTCATAAGCCTTTTCTGAAGGGACATATTTTACTTTTTCTGACTTTCCGCTTCCCTCAACCGCAACCTTTACAGAATGGAATTTGCAAGGGAGATTTAACTCTGCTCGTTCCTGCTCTCGCTTTTGAAGTGGAGTAATTTTATCAGAGTGAACGATGACCATTTGCTGGTTATTGTCTTTTCCTGCCTGATAGCGAACTACACGGCTTTCAATATTATAGGGAGTGCCGTCGGACAGCTCGAAAATGAAATTGATTTTTTCGAGTGGCTTTGGAAACTCGTCTTGCTTCATCGTCTGCGGAAGATTTAAAATCATCGCCTCGCTTGTGTTTTCTGCAAGCTGCAGCTTGTGATGAAAGCCTTTTGCTACTGTCAGAGTGAAAACCGTGTTTAGCTGAATGTTTTTGGAATTCTTTATTAAATCCTGTTGGCTGAAAACCTTGAACAATTTTTTCTGCAGGGCAAAAAGCTGATGCTTGCCATTTTCGTCCTGCATTTTGTCGTAATTTTTGAACTGCTCTTTTAAAAGCTCGCGCATTCCAAAGTAGTCATTTACGATGTATTTGATGTTCGGCGTTTTATGGTTTTTACAGATTTGTGTAAGGACTTCCCTTTCTTCACGGACAAGAGTGCATCGGGCTGAAAGCTCGGTAATATCCTTTAGCGAAGTCGGTCGGTTCTTCTTTTTTTCGAGATAGGCAGGGGAGTTTAGATAACTCGTTATAAGGCGAGAAATTATGTATACTAAAGCAATTAAGATGAATATGACTGCGACAATGATAACTACCTTAAAAACAGGAAGCTCTGCCCGTGCCTGAATTGTTGAGCCAGATTGAAGCAAAAAAACTGGAAAATTTGTCATTTAGAGCTCCTTTATAGTTGTGGCAATTGCTTGCAGACGCGGGCTGATTTCGTACTCGGCGAGATCGCCCATTAAAACAGTGTCCTTTGAGGCGATTGCACCCTCAAAATCATTAAGAATCTCTGAGAAATCCTGAAAAAAGTCGTTCACGGACTTTCCGTCAATTAGGAGCTTTGAATAAATTTCTTCAAAAAGAGCGGAAAGAGTTGCCGTATGGCAGAATTTTTCGATAAAATCAGCCAGCTTTGAGATTAAAACTGTCGCTTCCTTGTCTTTTCCGCTTTGGAGCTTTACAGGAAGCTCAAGAAGCTCGTTTGAAAGCGAGTCACATTCTGAAAGCTGTGCCGTAAAAGCGGATTTTATTTCGTCTTGAGTTACTATGACAAGCTCAAGCCTTGTGTCATCCTTAAGAGGCTCTGTGAAAATTGAGTCGAATTCATCCGCACCGATATTTTTTCCGTTTAATTTGATGTTGATTGTGGTGGCCTTGTTTTTCGCACATTCTTCTTCAAATGATTTAAGAACATCTCCGACTGTTTTTTCGTTTTCGAGAACTATATCTATTTTTTCGTTATTTACATAAAAATCCATAAAAATCCCTTTCTCTCTCAGTTCTTTCGATTATAACACGAAAAATGAGAGTTGTCTATTTTTTAATTCTGACTCTTACCGCCATTGGCAAAACTCTGAATCGTTGAGGACTGTGCGTTTAAATTGTTAAGAGTGCCTTCCATTTGGCCGTATTTGTTTTTGAGCTGGGTTTCCTTCTGGGCAAGCTGACTTTCAAGTTTTCTGATGTTTGCTTCTGACGCTTTTATTTTTGTGTCAATTCCGCTGTTTTTGTTTGCTATGATTCCGCCGCTCTGTGTCCAGCTGGTAAGCTGCTTGTCGATTGCATATCCGATTCCGGAGTCAATTATTAAGTCTCCATTTGAGTCGTATCCGAAAAGATTTTTGATTTCGTCCATACTTGACTCTAGGGAAGAATCGAGTTTTTTTTCGTCAATTTCCAGGTAGCCGCGCATCTGGCTTTGGACATATCCTCCTGTGCTTCCCGATGCCCTGCTTGAAATTCCTATCTGGTTTAGCATTGTGATGATTGCCGTATCAGACCAGCTGTAGTTTGCGCTGACGATTTGTCTTAGGGAAGCCTTTCCGTTTGTGAGAGAGAAATCGTTCTGGAACATTCCGAGTTTTTTCTGAGCTTCTTCTTTTTCGGAATCTGAAAGATAATCAAGCTCGTCGATGACCTCTGGTTTGTTCTCGCTTAAAATCGTCATTTCTGCCAAAACTTGGTTGTAGCGGCCTACGAATTCGATGAGCGCGTTTTTTGCGCTTTCCTTGTCGCTTGAAATGTCAATCGTTGCTGTTTCGTCTGTCGGGGCCTTTACATTTAGGGTCACATGAGGAACTACATCATCGATTTTGTTGTTCGGCCGTCTTATCGTAATTCCTTCGTATTTTATGATTGCGTCACCCGCCTGTGAGCTTGGATTTACAGGGGCGTATCCTGAATTCTTTTTTTCGTCGTAGGTAGAAAATTGCGAGAGATTTATTTGCGTGCCGGTATTTCGGTTCCGTACGACAATGCTTTCGATTTCGGGGTAGTCTTTTAATGAGACGGAAACAGTTTTTTCGCCAGTTTCTTCGTCTGTCTTAAGCTGTGCCGTGTCAATTTTTATTTCGCTTCCGTCCTTGTTGTGAACGAAAAAATCTTCCTGATTTGTGATTGGAATGAGCGCTTCGTCTGACACCTCTGGAAGGCTTGTCTTGCTTTGTTCGTTTTCGACAGTTACGCTTTCGGTTATTGTTTTAAAGGTTGCGATTCCGACATCCGGAAGTTCCGGGCGGGTAGTTCGCTTTATGTTGAGTTCTTCGGTTAAATCTTCGACTGCTTCGGTTGAGTATGAAAATTCAAAGACTTCGCTTGCCGTCTCCAAATATTCTTCCGGAATGTTTAAAGTAAAGCCGCTTCTTGGGGGAACTGTAAAATGTCCTGTCTCTTCGTCATATTCAACGAAGGTTTTTGTGAGAGGCGGCATGCCCTTTTGCTCTGTTTCAGGAATGACTGCGTTCGGAACAGTTGATTCGTCTATGGGTTTTTCTATTTCTGACAGCGATGATGCGAAAATTTCAGTATTTTTCTTTGATTTTTCGATGATTTTGTTTTCGAGCGCGAAAGTCAGGGCGTCATCTTTAAAAACAAGAGAATTTTCATCGCCGGTTTTTAGTGATTCTATTAAAAGCGCCGATTTTCCGTTTGAGACTCCTACGAGAGAAGCCTTTAAGTTGTTTGTGCCTCGTTTGTTAAGTGAAGTAACAAAATCTGTAAGTTTCCCGCCCTTCCAGTTAAAAGTGATTTTTTTTTCGCCGATTTCGTAAGTATAAACGCCCTTGGGAACCTTCGTGTTCTTGTCTATTTCGCCTGATAAAAACCTGTCGGCGGTGGCTTCTTTAATGACATCGACTTTAAAGCTTTCCAGACTTGCGTCCCGTCCTGCTTCTGCGGTAATGGCCCGTTCGTTTGAAGATGAGGCAATTTTGTTGTTGAAAGGATTTTCAAAAGAGTAGAGAGTTTTTGTGCTGTCCCGGAGCGCGGACATTTTTTGATTTACGCCTCTCCAGGCACTTTGCTGCTCTTTGTACCTGTCAAGCGATTCCTGCTCACGAGTGAGAGGAATACGCTCTTTGTTCATCAGCGCTTCAATATAGTCGTTAGTCTTATATTTGTTGCTGACTCCAGGTATCGAAATTTCAGCCATAGTAATATCCCCTCAAGATTACGAAACTAAAATTAATCAAGTAGATTGAACGAAAAGTGATTGAATCCTGCTGATTAAATCATCTCATCGAACAAAAGACCTATGGTCTTCCTGATCCTGACCTTTAGTTTCTGCAAGTCTTGGGAAGGAATCTCCTTGATGACTTTATCTGTTGACGGGTCAACGATAGAAACTACAACCTGATTTAGTTCCTGATTGACGTTGAACTGGACTTTGCGTCCCATAACGACATCGGACAATCTCTGAAGCTGCTTAGCATCTTCTTTGACCTGGGCTAGATTATTTGTAATGTTCTGTACCACTTGGGCTGCATCTGCCATCGGAACATCTGCCGGCTTAATTGGAGATGAAGTTTTTACGGCAACTGCCTGCCCGGAGTTATACGAATAGTGGCCATCCATTGCCAAATTCTGCCCGACTGAACTGATATTCATGGGCTTATCCTCCTGATAAAAGAAGAAAAGGGGCGCACCTTTTCTTCTTTACGCTTTTATCTTACAAAAGACAACATCCAGAAGTCTCTTTAGATGTAAAACAAAAACGATTTATTATGCGCTGAGCTGACTTATCGGAGCAAAGCCAATACGTTCTGTGACTGGCTGTTTGCCTGAGCGAGCATAGCTGTTCCAGACTGTGTAAGAATCTGGTTCTTTGTGTATTCAACCATTTCAGAAGCCATATCTGTGTCGCGGATTCGTGACTCAGCAGCCTGAAGGTTTTCAGCAGCAACATTGATACCATTAGCAGCCATTTCGAAGCGGTTCTGGTATGCACCAAGATCTGCTCGCTGTTTAGAAACATTTTTGAGTGCTTCGTCTACAGTAGCGATTGCCATGTTAGCTGTGTCAGGTGTTGCGATTCCAATGCCCTCTTCTGAACCCTGAGCTCCTTTGAGTCCGAGTGACTGAGCGGTCATTGTGCCGATATATACACGTTCGTTCTGGTCAACATTAGCTCCAATCTGGAACTGCATGATTCGGTCTGAATTCTGAGAGAATGAACCTGTGAGCATATTCATACCGTTGAACTGTGCCTGTGAAGCAATTCTGTCAACTTCGGCGACAAGCTGTGAAACTTCCACCTGAATCTGCATACGGTCTTCGTCAGAATAGATACCGTTAGCTGACTGTACTGCGAGCTCTCGGATTCTCTGGAGGATGTCTGTAGTTTCCTGCAAATATCCTTCTGTTGCCTGAATGAAAGAAACACCGTTTTCGATGTTTCGGTTAGCCTGATTCAATCCGCGGATCTGGCTGCGCATCTTCTCAGATACTGCCAATCCTGAAGCGTCGTCGCCAGCTTTGTTGATGCGCTGACCTGAGCTGAGTTTCTCGATGTTTCCCATCATCTGGTCGTTTGAAACGCCAAGAGTGCGGTTTGCATACAAAGAACTCATGTTGTGATTAATTACCATATTTTGTGCCCTCCATGATAAAAGCAGACAAATACAACATCGTGTTGTATGTCCCAATCTGTGTAGGCGTCTTTCGGTTTTTGCGCCCCCGAAAGTGATTTAGAACCTAAACAGCGGGAGACGATACTGAAAACTTTTCCTTGTAAAAAGAGTTCAACATCAGCTTACGCTGTCACAGAAAGCATAAAGAGCGTTTTCAAAGAACAGTGGGTATGCCTAAATTCATACCAAAATGGTAAAAGGGCAGGGGAAATCACGGTTCCCCTGCTCAAATTATAAGGAGATTATATCACACTATCTAAGCAAAGACAAGACTGTCTGAGACTGAGTGTTTGCCTGTGCGAGCATAGCTGTGCCTGCCTGCTGGAGAATTTCATTCTTTGTGAATTCTACCATCTGGGCTGCCATATCTGTGTCACGAATTCGTGACTCTGAAGCCTGAAGATTTTCAGCTGCTACATCAAGGCCTTTAACTGCATATTCCATGCGGTTCTGATAAGCACCAAGATCTGCGCGCTGTTTGTTGATTTTTTTGATAGCTTCGTCGAGCGTTCCGATTGCGCGGTTTGCTGACTCTGGTGTTGCGAGGCTCATTACTTCCTCTGCGGCAACATCACGGATTCCCAGTGCAGAAGCTGTCATTGTTCCGATGAAAACCTGCATTCTCTGATCCATGTTTGCTCCGATGTGGAACCACATTGAAGCTGTGACAGAGTTTTCGCCTGCGCTCTGTGCGAAGCGGCCGGTGAGCATGTTCATACCGTTGAACTGTGCCTGTGAAGCAATTCGGTCAACTTCTGAAACGAGCTGAGAAACCTCAACCTGAATCTGCATGCGGTCTTCGTCAGAATAAATTCCGTTTGAAGACTGAACTGCAAGCTCTCGGATTCGCTGCATGATGTCAGTTGTCTCCTGCAAGAAACCTTCTGTTACCTGAATGAAGCTGATACCATTCAATGCGTTTTCTGAGGCTTTGTTGAGACCACGAATCTGGCTGCGCATCTTTTCAGATACTGCGAGTCCTGAAGCGTCATCTCCTGCACGATTGATTTTTTCTCCTGAAGAGAGTTTCTCCATGTCTTTTGAAAGACTAAGACCTGTTACGCCGAGCTGTCTGTCAGCGAACATTGCGGACATGTTGTGGTTGATTACCATAGTGTTTTCCTCCGTGGAAATGTGTGAAAGACCAAAATCCTTTTCGGTCTCGATTGAAAAAGGAAACTTCAGTATTACAAGGCTACATCCGTCTCCTTTTTCGTGACCAGCTTGCCAGCATACTTCTACGAAGCTGTTTTGTGCATAACTCGTCCTTAATAGTATCGGAAAAATACTTTAGGAACTTTAGTAAAATTTTTGAATTTTTTTTAATTTTTTTTTGATTATCTTGAAATCTTGAAGAATTTGCTCCTTTTTTCGATTCTCGTGACTTCAATGATTTGCATTTTTTCTAAAATCCAGAGCAAAAGCTGGCTCCAGCGGGAGATTTTTGTGCCTTTTGTGCGGGCTATTTCTTTTGTGAAGTCTATTTTCCTGAAGGCTACTTCTTCTCCATTTTCGTCTTTTTTCTTGAAGGTCTCCGGTATGAGCTTTTCCCAGTCTTCCTTTGTCTGGAATTTTTCTTTTCGTATGATTTTTTCCAGCCGTTTTCCCATTGGAAGATAAGCCTTTAGCCTTCTCCTGCTTTTTGTCTGATTTTGTGTCGGCTCTTCGGTTTTTCGCCTTAATTCTGAGATTTCACAATATAAAAGCTCGAGAGTGCAGTTAGGGTGCAGGAAAAGCGGGCAGATTTGAGTCATTCCCCTCAGAGATTCATAAAATGTCGCTTTTTTCGGACTTTTCTTTTTGTGAAGGAGTTCGCCGTTTGAAGAGTAAAGCTCAATCCATTTTATTTCTGCGATTGGATGGACGATTTTTATTTTCCGGCCGCTTTCAAGAATATACTGGGCTTTTTCGGTGAGGGCAGATAGGTTCGAGGTCTGAATTTCGATGATGTTTTTGTCCTCGCCCATTATGTCGCAAATCCACTGAGTGTCATCGAGTTTTACTTCCATCGTGCCGTTGGATTCCAGCGCATAGATTTTTTTTAAAGTCGCATGCAGAGAAGATTCGTTGTAGGTGTTTATCACGGGAAGTAGGATAGCAGAAAGAAGAAAAGAAAACTACAGATTATTTACTCCTCAATAACAATATATGCCCTCTGGTTTGTGGAGATGTTTGTCGTGTTGAAATTTATGGTGACTTCGCTTGCTGTTGCCGTTCCGACCTTTTGGAGCGTGATTCCGTATGGGCGAAGTTCTGCTTGCTTGTTGTAGCCGTAAAGATAGGGGCCGTCGAACTTGTAGTAGTTCGTTGATGAATAGTAAGACGAGTAAGTTTCTGGAAGGGCAGAGGCTAAATTCCACAAATCTATTGGATTTAAGGTGTATTCGTAGCCGTTCAGCGTAAGTTCTGATGAAGAAAGCTCATTATTAAAGCCGTCATCGCCGCTTATGAGGCAGGCAAGTGTGTAATTTTTGAGTAAGTCTTCCATTGTCGTTGAGCTGGCTCCCATAGAAGAAAGTGCTGCTAGAATTGACTCCTCGTCCGTGCGGGAATTTGTTGCGATTTCGTTTAGAAGGGCTATTCCCCCCTTGTTTCTTAAAAGCCAGGCGCCAAAAGCGTAGTTGTTTGCGTATGAATAGTAGACTTCAGGACTTGATGATTTATATTCAAGGCCGATGTCCATATAGTGTCGGTTGAACATTGGAAGCCTTGAAATCGGAGAGTCATCCTCTGAAAAATCTGAGTCCAGGCCGCAGAGTGTGCCATACATTATATCCTCGCAGAGCATTGATTTCATTTCGTTGTGGGCGGTTCCAGACGAAAGTCCGTTTTCGATTGATTTTACTCCGAAATCTATCATGTGCTGGAATTCGTGAGCGAGGGTTGAGTAGACCGTGCTTGTGTATGAGACTGCAAAATATGCGTCCACATAAAAATATTTTCCTTTGTTTGAATATTTGTAGACAGAGTTTCCGTTTGAAAGGTAAAAATAATCCTTTGCGTAGAAATATCCGACTACGCTGCCTGAATTCGTGCCTGCGTCGTAGTCTTTTCCGATGTCGTAAATTACGATGTTTACGATTGTTCCTGTATCGCTGTAGTTTTCCATTGAGACGAGGGAGGTGAGTGAAGTGTTTGTGGAAAGATTGTCAGATTCCTCTCCGAAAACATTCCTGATTTTTAAGTACATTTCGTCAAAATTATTCGCGATATTCCGGGCAATTTCTGAGTTTATTTTTTCTCCGCTCGCTGTTGAGGAAGATGTCCAGTTGTCGCTTACAACCCAAACATAGCAGTAGTCGCCCACAGCACGGAGAGTCGCCGTTTCAGAAGCAAATCTCGAGATGTCTTCGTCCTGGTCAACATAAATTGATTTTGTCGCTTTTCCGATATCGCTTTGGGTGTAAACAGTGGGCGTGACCTCTGTAATCGAAGAAGAAGCGGCCCGTGATGAAGAATCTGAAAACTGCGGGAGGGATGTGTTTAGGGAGAGACTTATGCAATGGTGAGGGCCTGACGGAGTTGAAGAGGTGCCAGTTGATTTTATTCCAGATGAAGAAGTTGATGAGCTTGAAGAGTCTCCCGATGACAGTGAAATGCCAGTCGCGCTTGAAACATATCTTGTAAAGGAAGATGAAATTGTCGAAGAAGTTGGGTTTGTTTTCGTAAAGTAAATCGTTTTTCCGCTGGAAAGGCCTGAAATCGTTACTGAAGAGGTTGAAGAAGAAATTTCGAAGATGTTTGTGCTTCCGCTTTTGTAGGTGAGGGAAGAGGCTTCTGAGGCAGAACTTGTTGCTGAGCTTCCCGTTGATTTTATTCCTGACGAAGTTGAAGTTGCAGTGCTTGTCGTCGTATTTGAAGAAACTGAGCCGCTGCTTGCTATGGAATTGTCGCAGGCTGTGAGAATAAAAACTGACGAAACAATCAAAAAAAATGTCTTTTTCATAAAAGGCCCCTCGCCAAATTTGGATTTCATTTACAGAAAATATAACCCTGAGGTGGCTGAAAATCTTGAAAAAAGCGTGAGATTATCATAAGAAAAATTCAAAATAGTGTAAGATTAAAAAGCAAAAAGTAAAAGAAAAATGTGAAAAGTAAAAAAGAAAAAAAATACACGAATCAATGCTAAAAATTCAATTAGCTATGATTCGTGTAATCCGAGCTTCAAGTATGAGTTTTTTTGAGCGCTTCTTATGCGTTTGCTACGAGCTTTTCGCTTTCTGCAACCTTTGTGAGGTAGCCTGTTCGGACGCAGCTTTCAAAAAGAGCCTTAGAGATGTAGTCTGTTGTGACATCATCATAGCCGTCTTTGTCCCGCACGATTCTGACAACATATCCGTCGTCCATTTCTCGAACGACTGTCATATAATCTGATGTGCTTCCAATGCTTTTAAGTGTGTATGTTCCCATAGTAATCTCCTTTTAAAATTGGATAGACTTTTAAAAATTCACCGCTTATGCGATGCACTACAATAATATTTTCGGTATACTGAAATAAAAATTAAGTAAATTTTAGAGATTTAGAGAAAAATTGGCAATATACTGCGACAGTCACATTCATCTTTTTCATTCAAAAACGCCTTCCTTTGCGGAAAAGGGGCATTATTTTTGCGTCAGCTCCTGCCACACGAAGGAAGAATTTGATTTTTTGTCAGATAAAAATTCTTTCGCGTCCTTTGGCATTCACCCTCAGGATTGCTTTCCCGGCAAGAGCGAAATGTCAGAAAATCTTTCCTTCCTTGACTCTCTCTGCCGTGAAAAAAAAATCATTGCAATCGGAGAGTGCGGCTTTGATTTTTTTACGAAGGAATTTAAGGCGACTGCTGAGACTCAGGAATTTGCCTTTGGAGAGCAATTAAAACTCGCCCAAAAATATAAGCTTCCGCTCGTCCTTCATGTTCGTAAGGCAATCGAAAAAATCTTTACATATTCAAAAGAGCTGAAAAAGCTGCCTTCCGTAATTTTCCATTCTTTTCCGGGGACAGTCCGTGAAGCCGAGTCGCTAAAAAAACACGGAATAAACGCATATTTTTCTTTCGGAAAGCCAATCCTAAACGGAAAAAAATCTGCAATAGACTGTGTGAAAAATCTCCCGCTTCAAAATATCTTGCTTGAGACTGATGCTCCTTACCAGACTCTGAAGGGCGAAAATGAGACCTTTCCCTCTGACATAAAAAAAGTTTATGAAAAAGCGGCCGAATTGCGTAATATCAGCGAGGAAGAGCTTTGCCAGCGAACTTTTGAGAATTTTAAGAGAGCTTTTTGCTTAAATTAGAGATACACTTCACTTCGTTTTTGTGCTACAATTCTTACGGAAAAATATGACTCGCCTTATAAACTATTTAAAAACACGGCCTCTCGCAATTATCTCTGTTATTGTGCTTTTGATTCTCTATCTTTTTATGATTTTTGCAGAATTTATCGCACCTTACACGCCCACAAAGATTTTTGAGGAGGACACCTTTCATCCGCTGAATGTCGAGCTTTCGGCAAAGGGGCTTGTAGCCCGTGAATACCGCGTTTTAAATCCGATTACATGGCGATATGCGAAGGTTAAGGGCGGGCGTTTTCATCATAAAATTCACTTTTTTGTAAAGGGCGAGGAATATAAAATTTTCGGACTTTTTTCCGCGAATCGTCATCTTTTCGGAACCCTTCCCGACTCAGAAACTGGCGAGCTTTATCCTGTTTTTCTTTTTGGCTCTGATAACCTGGGGCGTGACCTTTTTTCTCGCATGGTCTACGGAAGCCGAATCTCTCTTACCATTGGCTTTGTCGCTTCTGCAATAAGCCTTGTGCTTGCGATTCTGCTCGGAGGCTTTGCCGGCTACTACGGCGGAAAAACTGACTGGCTTGTCATGCGATTCTCCGAATTCTTTATGCTCATACCCGGCCTTTATTTGATTTTGTTCCTGCGCTCTCTTTTAAATACGAAAATGGACTCAGGAACGGCCTATATGATTATTACAATCATTCTTTCGCTGGTCGGCTGGCCGGGAAGCGCGCGGACTCTCAGGGGAATGGTTCATTCAATCAAGCGGGAGGAATTCGTCCTGGATGCCGGTCTTGAAGGAATTCCAAGCACGGTAATAATTTTCGTTCACATAATTCCCCAAATCACGAGCCTTCTGATTGTCTCGACTACTCTTTCAATTCCTGGCTTTATTATGAGCGAGACTACACTTTCCTATCTTGGCCTTGGAATTTCCGACCCTGCCGTAAGCTGGGGAAGCCTTATCAACCGCGACATTTCAACTCTCTCAAACCTAAGGAATTTTCCCTGGCTTTTAACGCCAGTCTTTTTGCTTCTGGCAGTCACCCTTGCGTTTAACTTCTTGGGCGACGCTCTCCGTGACTATTTTGACCCTTATCATATCGTATTCCCAAGCTGGAAGAAAAAAAAGGTCGTTCCCGCTGGCAAGCGGCAATCGCAAGCTCCTTGCTCAACGGCTTCCGCTGCCACTCCAATCCCTAAGGCTTTCCTTTCTATTGAAAACCTGAAGGTGTCGTTCACTGTCTTACGGGGCGCGAGCGAGACAGTGATTCAGTCAGTGCGTGGAGTTTCCTTTTCTATGGACCGCGGGGAAATTTTAGGAATTGTCGGCGAATCTGGAAGCGGAAAATCCGTAACAACGACGGCGATTCCCGCCCTGCACCCATCAAATGCCACAATCGAAGGGAAAATCTTCTTTGATGGAGTTGAGCTGACTTCTCTTTCTCAAAAAGAAATGCGGCGCTACCGTGGGAAAAAAATCGGTCTTATTTTTCAGGAGCCGGGCAGGAGTTTTGATCCCCTTCAGAATATGGAATCAGTTTTCCTTGAAACTTTCCGGAATTCTGAGCCAAAAATCTCAAAAGAAGAGTCTCATAAAAGGGCTGTATCACTCCTCGATGAGGTGGGCTTGCCAGACCCTGAAAGCCGCCTAAAGAATTTTCCCCATCAGTTTTCCGGCGGACAGCTGCAGCGAATCGGAATAGCTCTTTCTCTTGCCCAGGGCTGCGAGCTTTTAATCGCTGACGAGCCTACCACAGCCCTTGATGTTACGATTCAGGCTCAGATTGTCTCCCTTCTTGCGAATCTCCGTAAAAGCAGGAATCTTTCCATTATTTTTATCAGCCACAACATCGATTTGGTAGCTTCTCTTTGTGACAACATAATCGTAATGTACGGCGGCTTGATTATGGAAAGGGGAAAAAGCGACGAGATTATGCAAAAGGCCCGTCATCCATACACGAAGGCGCTTCTTGCCTCAAGGGCGAAGTTCGGGACTCACTATACTACTCAAAAACTGCTCTCAATTCCAGGCCGCGTGACAGACCCCGCCCACCCTGAGCCTGGCTGCCCTTTTGCTCCAAGATGCCAGCTTGCACGGGAGGAGTGTAAAGTGACGGCGGAATGTCAAAACTTGTAAGATTTGAGTCTTTTCGGTGTAGCCAAATTTTTGTATTCAGAAGAATGAGAAAATGAAACTCTTAAGGTAATTTTTGTTTTTCAATTTTAAAATTGTCTGATATAATTTAGATAAACATTAAGCGTCTGTATGAAAAGGAGGCGTAATAAAAGTATGAGACGGAAAGGGTCGATTTTGTGGCAGTTTCTCTTGCCGATTGTTGTGATTTTGGTGTGTCTTACGGCGCTGATTATTGGAAGCGTGATTTATACTTTCACCTCTTCTTACACGGCAAAGATAAATGCAGAAAATTCGGCGACAGCTTCTTATATTGCAGAGGCCGTATCGAATTTTATGGATGGCGCATATAATTTGACTGAGGAGCTTGTTTATAACTCAGATATAATTTCTATGGAGACGGACAAACAGCATTCAGTTCTTTCTTCGGTTGTCGAGCGAAATCCGTATATGGAAACGATTTATGCCCAGCAAATGGACGGAGTTCAAACAGGGCGTTCTTCAGGAAACTTGGGAAACAGGCGGGATAGATGGTGGTTCAAACAACTTTTGGAGACGAAGAAACCTTTCGTTTCAAATTCATATTATTCAATCGCAACGAATATGCCCTGTGCCTCGATTTTCTTTCCGATTCAGAATGGCAGCGAAATCATCGGAAATATCGGCGTGGACTTGAAACTTGATTATTTGCAGTCGCTCGTTGGAAAATACACGGATAACGAAGGGAACAGGTATTCTTTCATCATTGATGGTGCAGGCGTGGTTATGGCCCATCCAAATAATCAATATATAGAGGAGCTATACAATTACAGGTCTCTTACGCACACGGTTTCTGTAAAAGACTCGAATGGGAATGTCGTGCGCGAAGGTAATAACATAGTTACGAAGGAAGAGCCTTTTGAGGCAGATTCACGACTTACCGAGGCGATTGAGAGCCTTCTCTCTGGAAAAAACGGAACTGCGCTTGCGAGCATGGACGGTACAGAGGCTTTCCTTGCATGGTCTCCAGTAAAACTTAAAGGCGACTCGGCGAGCTGGGGCGTCATCACGGTTCAGGGCGCAAAATCTGCTTTTTCGATGATGCGGAAGATTGTCAGCATAATGCTTATAATCGCAACGATAGTGCTTGTCGTATCCATTGTCATCGTAATTATACTCGCACGGAAAATCACGAAGCCGATTACCGAAGTGTTAGACACTGTACGCACAAATACAAATGAAATTGCGGCTAGAAGTAGCGGGCAAATGAAGAAAATCAACATAAAAAGCCGCAACGAAATTGGTGATGTGGCAGATGGATTCAACATATTTAGTGAAAAACTCTGTGAAACGATGAGTAAAATCCACATGGCGCAGGAAAAAGACCACGAAATAGGAAACCGTCTTTTTGAGGAAACCCAGAATCTTGCCGTTGCGACAAAAGAAACTGCGGCGACAAGCCAAGACTCGGCGGCGGCGGTAAAGGAAATCGTCGCTACGATGGAAGACACGAACGATCTTTCAGAAAACATCTCGCGAAAAATCAAGGATGTCTCCAGCGTGGCTAACACGACTTCATCAGATGTCGTGGACGGAGTAGCGCAAATCGAGCTGAATGTGAAGCAGCTGCACGAGATTTTTGACGCAAACCAGCAGACGATAGATGGAATCAAGACACTGAG
>FLNY01003061.1_pt1 | contig 31705 bp, 25 predicted proteins | sample 1140381 | NCBI WGS metagenome assembly FLNY01 (sample SAMEA3878172, study PRJEB12797) | bioreactor metagenome | biome: Moose rumen | place: Sweden | collected 2011-10 | reverse complement strand
GCTTCTTTGCGAGAGATTTGACTATTTCTTTCGGTAGTTTTTGGATTACTTGAGCAAAAAGCGTTATCTTAGCCATGAAGGAAGTTTTGTTTTTGGGTCAATCATTAAGATAAGTCTTTCTTATTTTAATGGCAACAACTTCCTTCATTCTTTTGAAATTATTTAGGACACTATTGGAGAAGAATAACAGATAAATGATGTTTGTGTCGATTTTTATTGCTATTTTTGTATGCCTGCAAAGTTTGTTGTGTTTTTTGCGGACGAATAAGTTTTTTCATTCTGATATTTAGGACTCTTACGTAATACTGAATTTAGGAATGGATATTTTTTTTGTGCTTGTGGTTTTGCCGCCGCATATATATAATTAAAGTGAACAAATGGAAAAGAATAATACGAAGGAGATAATTGATGTCAGGAAGTTGTTAAAGCTCATTTACAAAGAGAGACGTTTGTTTAAAAAGACAGTGCCGTTGGCGTTTATCTTGTCATGTATTTGGATCTTTCCTGAGCCAAGGTACTATAATGCGGAGGTGTCATTGGCGCCTGAGACTGTCTCCGAGAGTGCCAGCGGTGGACTGTCTGCTATAGCCGCCACATTCGGAATGAATCTCGGAGGTGCTCAGAATGACGCCATATATCCGGCGCTCTATCCAGAGCTGTTCGACTCCAATGACTTTATTGTCAGCTTGTTCGATATTGATGTGGCAACTGAGGACGGAGAGGTGAAGTGTGATTATTACACATACCTGAAAAAGCATCAGAAGCATAATTTCCTGACTTATCCCTTTAAGCGTTTCTGGAAGAGCGTCACGGGACTGCTGAAGACGAAAAAGAATAATCCTTCGGGAGCTGGTGGCGAGGAGAAGATTAACTCGTTTAACATGTCGGAGGAGGATAACATGCTCGTTGAGGGAGTGAAGAAGAAGATAATGTGTTCCGTAGATAAGAAGACAGATGTCACGACAATCATAGTCAAAGACCAGGATCCGCTGGTGTGCGCCACTCTGGCGGACTCCGTCAAGGAGCGTCTGCAGAGATTCATCACTGCTTATAGAACAAGCAAGGCTAGACAGGACATGGTGTACTATGATGAGTTGTGTGACTCGGCTAAGGTGGAGTATGAGAAGGCGGTGAAAGTGTACAGCGAGTACTGTGACTCTCATAAGGATATGGTGCTTCAGACGTATGTTTCAAAGAGAGACGAGCTGGAGAATGACATGTCCGTGAAGTTCAACACCTATAATGCCATGAACTCTCAGCTGCAGACAGCTAAGGCTAAGGTGAGAGAGAAGACACCGGCCTTCACTACCCTGAAAAGTGCTACAGTGCCAATCAAACCGGCCGGACCAAAACGTATGATATTTGTCTTCGGAATGACGTTCCTGACTATTATCGGCACAAGCCTGTGGATATGCAGGCATGACCTGGTCGCAAGAGAGTAGTTGTTGTCTGTTAATCTTGTAATGATTGGTCATGGTGAATTTTGTTGACTTAATTCTGAACAGACTTCATCTTCCTGAGAGCAGAGAGAAGATTGTCAGTAATCTTATCTGGTCGGTTCTCGGTAAGGTCGTCAATCTCTTGGGCGGACTGTTGGTGGGTGTTATCGTCGCCCGTTATCTTGGTACCGTGCAGTACGGTGTGATGAACTATGTGATTGGGTTCGTGGCGTTGTTCCAACCTTTTGCCATGTTTGGACTCGACAGTATCGAGGTACGTGAGGAGTCGAGGGGCGTCAAGCCCTATCAGACGATACTAGGCACGGCGTTTGGCCTTAAGGTCGTCTTGGCCCTGTGTTTCATGTCCGTGATCATCACTCTTTCTTTTCTCATAGAGAGTGATAAGGAAGTGGTCATGCTGATAATGATCTATAGCCTGTCTGTGTTGTTCAATTCGGCTAACGTCATGCGTAACTACTTCATCTCGCTCGTGAAGAATGAGTATGTTGTGAAGTCTGAGATAAACAGAACCGTCGTGGGTATGCTGATAAAGTTGGTGTTGCTCTACATGAACGCTCCGTTATTTTTTTTCATCATAGCATATACCTTCGACGTCGTACTGCTTGCCAGCGGCTATCTCTATTCTTATAATCGTCATGTGGGTAGCGTGAGTGAGTGGCGTTGGGACACCGACTACGCCAAGTATCTGCTGAAGGAGTCATTCCCTCTGGTGTTGACCTATGCGGCGGTGGTGGTGTACCAGCGAATAGATCAGGTCATGATCGGTAACATAATAGACAAGGAGAGTGTGGGCTATTTCTCTGTGGCGTCCAAGTTCGTGGAGATCCTGATGTTTGTCAGTGTCATGCTCGTGCAGACCATCACACCGATTCTTGTCCAGTGCCGCGAGAGGAGTCAGGAGGAGTACGAGAAGAAGGGACAGATGTTCATGAATGTATCCTTTTGGCTGTCGGTGATATGTGCCTCGCTCATGTTCGTGTGCTCAACGTGGATAGTGAGATACACTTATGGTGAACATTTCATGTTCGCGGTGACTGTCCTTCAGGTGTTATGCTTTAAGGCGCTCGGTGTCTCTCTGTCAAGTGTCGGTGGCGCAATGATTGTCATAGAGGGATTGCAGCGGTACGCTGTGCTAAGAGATGTGCTTGGCTGCGTGTGCTGCGTGGTGCTGAACAACATTCTGTTGCCGCACTATGGTGTGGTGGCAGCCGCCTTCGTGGCGATACTGAGTAATCTGTTTGCCGGCTATGTGTCTGGACTGTTCATCCCTGTTTACCGTCATATTTTCATACGACAGACCAAGGCGGTTCTGTTTGGATGGAAAGACATTGTTAATGTTAAAAGTTTGTTGGGAAGATGATATTTGTTCCATTCATATATTTTTTGTGTTTGACATTGTATGTGTGGCACAAACATAGGGCCTTTGACGTTTGTGTCGTAATGACCGGCCTGTATGCGCTGACCTCATTGCTTGCTATGATAGTGTATCTTATGGACGAGCTTGAGGGTGGCGGAATATTATATGGCGACCTTCATTCCGACATAGAGATTGGCGTGGTGCCAACAGTGATTTACTGTGTGGTACTGTCGCTGACACTGCTGCCTTTCACGTTAGTCAGCGAGAGTAAGATTGAACGTATAGTCAATAATGCCCCGTGGACGATGTATCTTGTCAGTTGGGTCATGATATGTCAGTTCTTCCTGACGTTGTATCTTGTTGTCGACTCGACGTATGAGATCCTGAGCGGCGACTTGTCAGCCTTACGCGCCAGTCATTATAATGGCGAGATGTCACCGGCGGAGTTGAAGGCGTTGACGTTGCCGGTCGTGCTTCAGTATTATCATTACATGACATATAGCACGATTCTGTCGATGCCTCTCTTTTTCTATTACCTTTGTTTCGAGAAGAAGCCTTGGTGGTTCCTGACTCTTCTCTTTATGTCTACTCTAACCATGCCGATAGCCGCCATTCAGGTTGTTGACAGAACGGAGTTCGTCTATTATGGTTTGATGTTTGTGTGGTGCGTCGTCTTTTTCCGCAGGTTTATGACAAAGAGACAGAAGGTAAAGCTGGGTCTTGCGTTGTCACCGTTGGCACTTGGCGCCTTGGCGTATTTCGTGGTGGTGACAGTGGCCCGATTTGATGACTCACGTGACAAGGAAAACAAGGGTGCCGCCATCACGGCCTTGCAATACGCTGGTCAGGGTTTCCTGAACTTCTGTTATTTCTGGGAGTACGGCAACGGAGACTATCCCACGATAGAACGTGTCATGCCGATGACCAGTCACATGCTTTTTCATGTCGACTCGACGTCTGAGCATAGGGCAGAGAGGGGAGACAGACAGCAGGGATTCAGAATAAGTGTGTTCGGAACCTTCATTGGTGACGTGCTCCTCGACTTGGGCTTCGCTGGCATGGTGATGTGGGCGCTGTTCTTCGCCTTCGTCTGTTGCATGATTTTTCAGACTCCTCACCGGACTGAGTTTAATACCGGTGAGCTGCTGGCAATTTTCATGGTGTCGGCGGTACCTCTCTTCGGACTGTTCTATTACAGGTATTACCTCTTCACGCACTTCTTCACGTTGTTTTTTGTTGCTGTTTCATACTTCATGTCTAAATATACAATTCGTTTATAGAATGAAAATATACACTGTTATTGTCACATACAACGCCATGCGTTGGCTGGGAAGATGCCTGGAGTGCTTGAAGGCGAGTACTGTGGACACTTCAACCGTTATTGTTGACAATAAATCCACTGACGACACATTGTCTTTCGTGCGTGAGAACTATCCTGACATTATGGTTTTTGCGCAGGAGGAGAACCTGGGCTTTGGACAAGGGAATAATGTGGGCATTAGGTATGCTATGGAGCAGGGTGCCGACTATGTGCTGCTCCTGAATCAGGACGCATATCTTTTCCCGGACACGTTGAGGCTGTTGTGTGAGGCAAGCGATGGCGTGTCATTGCTCTCACCTGTACAAATGAATGGGGATGGCTCAGCTTTGGACAAGATGTTTCGTTTTTTGCTGTCTGAGTCGGAGACGTCGCTCGCCGATGATGTGCTGACTGGAAAGGGTGTGCGTGATGCTTATGAGATGAGACGTGTCAGCGCCGCTTGTTGGCTCATGCCTGCGTCTGTTGTTAGGAATGTGGGAGGCTTTAATCCTCTTTTCTTCCATTATGGTGAGGACGATAATTACCTTTGCCGTCTTCACTATCATGGCATTAAGGTGTTTGTGGTGACTGCTGCTAAGATGAGTCATGACAGGGGAGAGCATGGCAATGTTAACGTGTTTAACGCCGGAAAACTGCATCGGGATATCCTGAAGGTGGCTTGTGACGTCAATATGGGACTTCCACAAAGACTCAAGTGTTACGTGCGTCGCTTGTATGAGTGTTATGCGTGGGACCTGAGGGACGGACGTTATGTACCGTTTGCCTGGCTTGGACAAATGTGGTGGCTGCTCACACACCGTGGTCTGGTGTCGAAGTCACGTGAGAAAGAAAAAACAAAAGGAATGTTATGGCTGTGAAATTGTCTATCGTGATGCCGGTCTTCAACAACCGTGACTTGGTAGTCGAGATGTGGCGCTCCATTATTGATAATGAGTTTACCGACTGGGAATTGTTGGCTATTGACGATGGGTCTGACGATGACTGTTATACTTCACTGACGACTTTCGCAAGCAATGACAAAAGAGTCAGATATGCCAGAAGAAAGTCTGACGTCAAAGGCGCTCAGTCGTGTCGTAATGAGGGACTGTCGCTGGCGACAGGAGAGTTTGTGATATTTTTCGACTCTGATGACTTGATTACAGCGTCATGTCTTGGAACACGTGTGAAAGCGTTGGACGAGAGAAACGATGTGGACTTCATGGTGTTCCCGTCAGGTGTGATCAGAGATAATGTCTTTTCCGACAAAGAGGATGAGTTCGCCTATGGCTATCCTGTATATGGTGATGATTATAACGCTTTCGCGAGACGGACCTTGCCTTTCATCGTGTGGAATAATATATATAGGACGGAAAGATTGCGTGAGAAAGATATAAGGTGGGATGAACGTTTGCAGTCTTTGCAGGACGCGGACTTCAATTTGCAATGTATGTTCTCTGGAATGACATATGATTACTATAGGGGTGAGGACACGACCCGCTCTTATTCCGCTAAAGCTGACATTGGATACAGGATAGACGGTAATGCCGGCTCCGTGTCAAAGAAGGCAGTGTCAACCAGGCATAGGGATAGTGTTATATATGCTATAGACAAGTTTTTTGTGATGTATCACATGGCTTTTGCCCATCGCTACGACTACGCCTTATATAAAGGAGTGTTGTTCCTGTATAATTGGATGCAGTCGGACGGAATAGATGATGAGTTTAGCGGTCGCATGGCTGATGTGGTGTATAAACACTCCGCTGTGTATGGATGCTTGCTGAAGTGTCAGGTGCTTGCGAGTAAGATACTGAGATTGTTTGTGCCGGCTAAGAAGGCTCGTCAGATTCCTATGCTCATACATCTCGTAGACAGTAGGAGGAGAGTGCGCACGAAATGCGATGATATCCGCTCACTGATAAGATGAGCAGAGGCCGGCCTATCATGAAATAAGTAATAACAGATTTGATAATGAAAAGAGTATCTGTCATCATTGTGACATACAACTCGGAGAGAGATATCTTTGACTGCGTCAGGAGCCTGATGAGTCATGCGGACATTCCGTTGGAGGATGTCGAGCTTATCATCGTGGACAATGACAGCGACGATACGGAGTCTATGTTCGCTGGGGTGAGGAAGATTTGGGGAGATGATATTGTCCTCATACGTAATGAGTGTAATGGCGGTTACGGTCAAGGTAATAACGTGGGAATAAGGAAAGCGACCGCGCCGGTGTTGCTGATTATTAACCCTGACGTGCGCTTCGTGGGACCTTTCATGGAAAAACCGCTCGGATGTTTTGATAAGGACAATAACCTTATTATGTATGGTATGAAGCAGATGTATTCCGAAACACAGGTCAGCAGGAACTCATTCTGGTTCACTACGTTGATAAATGGTTACGCTCGTACACTCTTGACAGGATTGTGTAATAGACTTGACATATACATCCCAAAATATATGTATTTCTCTGGTTCTTGTTTCTTCGTCAGAAAGGAGATGTTTGAGAAGGTGGGATTATTTGATGAGAGTGTTTTCATGTACGGCGAGGAAGACGACATCCATTACCGTCTCATGAGACGTTTTGGCGAAGGCTTCAGGTATGACAAGCACATCAGGTACATTCATCTCATGCTTGGCAGGAAGCCTAATGTGGAATATGAGAAGAAATTGTTGGAGGTGGATGTTTATCATCATAAAAAGAAAGGGGTGTCGGAGAAAAGTACGTTGACGTCATATCTGCAAAGTAACACGGTGCTGTTGGTGAGGGCGTATATAAGAAAGGTGTTGGGAGGCGGTGACAGTGAACAGCTGACTGTCCTTAGACAGTTCAGGAGACATATAAAGCATAGATTGTCTGAGTTATGAGCATGAATGACATGAATATAGATGTGCTGATCTCGTGCATGTTCCAGAAAGATTTGTCCATTGTGGATGAGTCGCGTCTTGCTGGTTCCGCCGTCATTGTCAACCAGTGCGACACTGACTCTTACGATGAGACGACGTGTGATGGCGGTCTCGTGAAGGTGATTTCCACTGCGGAGCGAGGACTGTCACGAAGCAGAAACATGGCGATAGGGTACTCTGATGCAGACGTGTGTCTGGTGTCTGATGATGACGAGGTGTACGCTGATGGTTATGCTGATAAGATAAGAGAGGCATATCATGAGTACCCAGACTCAGATGTCGTCATCTTTAAAATTGGTAATGCCGGAGACAAGCGTTTTCCGGACGACTCACGTGTGCTTGGTTATCTCGGTGTGCTGAGAGTGTCAAGTCAACAGATATCTTTCCGCAGACACCGTGTGAAAGAGGCGGGGATAAGGTTTGACGAGATGATGGGGTCTGGCACTGGTCATGGCTCGGGTGAGGAGGTGAAATTTCTCTTCGACTGTCTGAAGGCTGGACTGAAGATCCGATATGTGCCGGTCCAGATCGCCACATTAAAAGAAAAGAGTGACTCCCAGTGGTTCCACGGGTTTACTGATGAGTATTTCGTGAGACGAGGATGGTCGACGGCGCATTATATGGGAAAATTCTTCTCGTTCTTATACTGCACGTATTTTGCCGTCACCAAATATTCGTTGTACAGTAAGGATAATAACTTCCTCTCAGCATATTTCTGTATGCTGAAGGGCATTGTGACAAATGTTGAGGACTTGTGATATGAACAGAGTACGATTGCTTGTGACCTTCTTGTTGTGTGTGGCGTTTTCTCATGTGTCGGCACAGAATGTGGTGAGTCACAAGTACAAGTTGGTGTGGAAAGATGACTTTAAGGGCAAGAGCGTCGACTCTTCATCTTGGAGCCGTCTTTATAGGACTGACCCGGGGACGTGGGGCATGTATATGTCTGACTGCGACAGTTTGTATGAGTTGCGGAAAGGCGTCTTGCGTCTGTATGGGAAGGTGAACACTTTTGAGCATGCGGACACCGCCACTTATTTGTGCGGAGGTGTTACCACAAGGCATAAGCGCTCCGTGAGATATGGCAAGGTGGAGGTGCGTATGAAGATGGTGGGTGCGAAAGGCTCATGGCCGGCTGTCTGGCTGATGCCGACGAACTACAAGGATTGGGAGTACCCGAAGCGCGCAGAGATAGACATCCTGGAATACACGCACCGTAACACGTTTGTGTATCAGACCGTGCATACCTATTACACAGATGTCTTGGGTGAGAAAACAAAACCTGTCCGTCAGGTCAAGTCGCCTATACGATATGAGGATTATAACGTCTATTCCGTGGAAATTCTTCCTGAGGAGCTGATATTTCGCATTAACGGCGATGTGACCTTCCGTTATCCTAATCTGTATTGTGATGTCGAGGGACAGTATCCTTTTGGTGTCGACTCGTACCTCATGATAGACATGCAGATAGGAGGAACAGGTGTGGGAGACGCGAGTGTGGTTCGCTCCACCTTCCCGGCGTATATTGACGTCGACTGGGTCAAATTTTATGAAATGAGAAAATGATTAGCAAATGACTTTTCTATGAAGATATGTATGTTAACGCCACGTTTCCCGTTTCCCGAGAATGGTGGTGATGTATTGAGACTGAATAGTATATCAAGATATCTGAAGAGTAAGGGGCATACCCTTGTTCTCGTGTCGTTCACGGACTATGATAATAGTGACGTGTCGTCTGCCAAGGCTATATATGATAAGGTGTATGTCATCCGACGTAATAAGTTAGGTTCTCTCCTGCATGGCGTCTTGCATATGCTGTCCGGCAAGCCGTTGCAGTGTGGATATTATTGGTCGTCCTCATATCTGCGGTTGTTGACTGACGTTATAGAAAAGGAGCGTCCGGACATGTACGTCTCCCACTTATTGCGTATGAGTCCGTATCTGGAGAAGCTCGGACTTCAGGCGAAGTCTGTTGTTGAGATGACCGACGCTTTGTCAAAGACGTATTCTATGTCGCAGGGCGCAAAAGGTTGGTCGGTTAACAAGATGGCATACTTCTTTGAGAGAAGTCTGATAGCGAAGTATGAGGATAAGGTCATTGCGGATTTTCCTAAGGTGGTTCTCGTGTCACAGGCTGACGTGGATTATCTTGCTCAGAGAAACGAGCGTTCGGACTCTCTTTGTGTGCATACGAATGGTGTGGACTGTCTGTCGTCTCCATCTCCTTCATACGTCAAGGAGAAGATAGTGTTCGTCGGTAATATGAGAACCTTACAGAATCAGGACGCCGTATTCCGTTTCGTCAACGAGATTTTTCCGAAGGTGCTGAAAGTGTGTCCTGAGGCAAAGTTCCATATTGTGGGTGCTCAGCCTCCGGCCAACGTGCAGGCCTTGGCGAGTGATAACATTATTGTCACGGGGTATGTGGAAGACCTCGAGTCAGAGATCTCTGACGCATGTCTTGCAGTCGCCCCTGTGCATATTGCCGCGGGAATTCAGAATAAGGTGCTTGTTGCCATGGGGTGTGGAGTGCCTGTCATCCTCACGTCTCTCATCTCCAAGGCCATTCCGGAGTTGGTGGACGGTGATAACTGTTTCATCAGAGATGACAGCGATGAGTTTGCTGACGTCTGCGTGAGACTGATGACAGACTCACACTGCAGAGATAACGTGGCGCAGAGCGGACATCAAACCGTGCTGAGAGGTTATTCCTGGAATGACAAGCTGGAAGGATATGAGAAGATATAAAAAAGGAGAGAATGAAAATTCTCTCCTTTTTAGTGGGCGTTGACGGATTCGAACCGCCGACCCTCTGCTTGTAAGGCAGACGCTCTGAACCAGCTGAGCTAAACGCCCTTGCCTCGTTTCTTCCCGATTGCTGTGCAAAGGTACGACTTTTTTTTATGCCCACAAATTATTTCGGCATTTTTTACGTCTCTTGGCGAGATGTTTTCAAATATGTGTTAAAAAAACTGTTATTTGATTTTTGTGTAAACGAAATAATTGTTTTTATGCTTAATTTTGCAGACGTCTTGACATTTATGTCTTAACACATGTAAAGTGTAATATTGAGGACTTTTATGCAAAATATTTTTTTGAATAACCTGCTGCCTAATGTTTTTATGCAGCGTACAGACATCGTCAGCGATATATGGAAGTCGGAGCTGACTTTGGAAAAGGGGAAGACTTATCTTGTGGAGGCAGGTTCCGGTACGGGTAAGTCGTCTTTGTGCAGTTTTATCTATGGTTACCGTTCGGACTATCAAGGTAATCTCTTCTTCGACTCAGATGATGTCAGGTCTTTCGATGTCAATAAATGGACTGACATACGTAGGAAGCATATCGCCTTATTATGGCAGGAACTGAGACTCTTTCCGGAGTTAACGGCTATGGAGAACGTGGAGATAAAGAATACCCTCACGGGATTCCAGAAAAGAAAGAAGATTGATGAGTGGTTTGAGATGTTGGGAGTAGGAGACAAGCGGGACACACTGATAGGACAGATGTCATTCGGTCAGCAGCAGCGCGTTGCATTGATTCGCGCACTGTGTCAGCCTTTCGACTTTATCCTTGTTGACGAGCCGGTCAGCCATCTCGATGACGATAACGGCATGCTGATGGGTAAGATATTACTTGATGAGGTGAAACGCCAGGGAGCAGGCGTGATCGCTACAAGTATCGGTAAGCGACTTGACATAGCTTATGACAATGTGTTGAGGCTCTGATGTTTTTGTGACATAATAAACAAGCGATATATGAGATTGATCTGGAAATTGTTAAAACAGCATATCAGTGTGTCCCAGTTTATGGGCTTCTTTCTAGCTAACCTGTGTGGTATGCTGATCATTCTGCTTGGTGCGCAGTTCTACTCTGACACTAAAGTGATATATGAGAGCGAGGATAGTTTTATGAAAGCTGATTATATCATCGTTAATAAGAAAGTAGGCACGCTGTCCTCTATCACTGGTGCCGCCAACTCATTCTCCTCGTCTGAGCTGGACGACCTGAGAGAACAGGACTTCGTGGAGAAGGTCGGAGCCTTCGTGTCAAGTAAGTATAAGGTGTACGCCGGATTCGAGATGGAGGGTATGTCTAAGATGTCTACAGAGATGTTCTTCGAGTCTGTGTCTGATGAGTTCGTCGATGTGGTTGATAAGAGATGGACCTATGACATCGGCGACACGGAGATCCCAATCATCTTACCGAAGAATTACCTCGACTTGTATAACTTCGGCTATGCGCAAAGTCACGGACTGCCAAAAGTGTCTGAGGGCATCCTTGGTGCTGTCAAGCTGAAGATAAAGATTGAGGGTAACGGACATTTTGACGAGTACAATGGACGTATCGTAGGGTTCAGCAGCAGGTTGAATACTATTCTCGTTCCAGAGTCTTTCATGAAATGGTCAAATGGTTACTATTCCTCATCCAGCGGACTGGCGGACGTGACAAGGGTTATCATGAAGGTGGACAACCCGACGGACGAGAATCTCACTAACTACATACGGGATAATAACCTTGAGACGGATAAGGATAAACTGGATGCGAGCAAGACAACGTACCTTTTGAAGGTTGTTGTCGGCGTGGTGATGTCGGTTGGACTGATTATCTGTGTACTGGCGTTCTATATATTGATGTTGAGCGTGTTTCTCCTGGTGCAGAAGAATAGTACTAAGTTGGAGAACCTCCTCTTGCTCGGATATACTCCCTTCAGGGTGGCTTTGCCTTATCAGCTGTTAACCATAGGACTGAACGTCTCGGTCTTGGTTATCTCATTTATCATCATGTTGATCGTGAGAAATCTCTATCTCGTGATGTTCGAGTCTTTCTATCCTGACTTCAGTGCGCCGTCCGTGACTGTCTCTTTGTATTTCGGCGTTTTGCTGCTTATCGTCGTGTCTATACTTAATGTGATAACTATCAGACGTAAGATTCTGAGTATATGGAAAGGTACTCGTAAGTGACCGCAACTTGTCGTCATGCACCTTTGGGTGACTTATTGTCGGCAGTTGAACATGAAAGTTGTCGTGAACCTATCCGCAATGCATAAACACAGGCATTGCGGATAGGTTTTTTAGAGGGACTCGTTTCTGTTTCCCCTTCGTGATGGGGACAGACAGGTTTTTAGGATAAGAATACTAATCTGGTAAAGAGAAGAAATGGTGTGTGTATGGTTTCTCAATTAAAACAACATTACCAAATTTCCTATCAGTATCCATAATTTTTACTGTCCGAAACTCCTCTTTTTCCGTTGACACGAGGCAATGAAAAAATGACTTCCGGAATTTTCACGTGGTTTATTCAGCGTCTGAAATTCTTAGGTTAGGACGTTGAAAAGTTCAGGTTAGGATTTTTAAATTCTCAGACTTGCGTATAGACTATATCCTAACCTAAGAATTTCAAAAAAGAGAAACAAGTTTTTTTTAAGTCTTGTAATAAGATTATCAGCAAGTTAACCTAAAAATAAAGAAAAATAGGCATAGGAAATTTCGTCACACCACAAATTGTCCGTTATTCAACCTGTTATTTTACCGTGTTTTGCTTTGCGGTTATGTCAAAATACCCAACCTTAGTATATTGACTTTGGAATTGAATACTCATATAATCTGAGATTAACGACACAGATATACCTCGCCTCACTGGAGATGTCGGCGATAGAAGAGACAAACAAGATGATGCGGAAATTGTTGTGAACTGATATTTGTTTTGCAAAATGATTCGTCTCTTAGTAAGAGACGGATATACGACCACAAAAATAGTCATTTTTAGTCAAAATACAGCTATTTCTTTTTTTAAGAGTGGTTTGTTTTTTAATTATTATTCTCTATATGTTTAGCAAATCGGGAAACAAACACTTTAAAAGTCCGTGTCTATGTTTCTTACTAATACCTATCCGTCTCTTACTGTATTTCTTTGACGTGTTATTGTGGATGGTCGTGCCAATCATATTGATTGAGTCTATTGCTTTCATTCATACTAAGCATTGAGGCGCAAATTTTGCAGGCCCTAAGCTACTGAGAACTCTGCACCAACAAAAAGCGTCTCATAGGGAAGGTTACTCCTCAACCGAAGAGTGTTGATTCTGAGATGTCAATGAAAATAACAATCCCAGAAAGCTTTATCTTGTGCTTTCTGGGATTGTTGGTTTATCTTTACCATGTGTAATTGTCAGGCTACCTTATTCAGTTTCTTTATGATTGAGAAGATGAAAAGAGCGGCGACGAGACAGATAATCATGAGTGTGCCCCATACGATGTAAAGGTCGTTACCCCACAGGTACCCAGGAATCTGTACGAGGAAGTTACCGATGGCTGTTGACACAAACCATCCTCCCATCATCATTCCTTTGTATTTAGGAGGTGCCACCTTGGTTACGAATGAGATGCCGATAGGGGAGAGCAGCAGCTCAGCGAATGTGAGAATGAGATATGTGTTCACCAATAAGTTAGGTGAGACGTCAGCCATGTGCAGGTTATTGCCGGCGGCGTCATACTCGGGTGTCGGCAGTCCTAGTGAGCCGAGAGTCATGAGCAGATAGGCTGCGGCTGCGACAAGCATACCGAGTCCGATCTTGACTGGTGCCTTAGGTTCTTTGTTCTTTTTAGCCAGCCAGCTGAAGAGTGCTATGCTTACAGGAGTGAGCATTACTACGAAGCAGGCGTTGAACTGTTGGAAGATCGGTGCGCTGATCTTTGTCACCTCAGGCATGTTTGTGTAGTTCCAGTACAGGTAAGCGACAGGAAGAAGTATCAGTGATGCGCCGATGATTTTCTCCTTTGATGTCTTACCCTGGAAGAGTGAGAAGGCGCCGAAGACGATGAAGATGGCAGCGACGAGGTTTGTCACGTCGAACATCATTGACTCAAAGCCTGTGGATGATGTGGCTGTATAGTCTCTAGCAAAGAATGTCAGTGTCAGTCCGTTCTGGTGGAATGCCATCCAGAAGAAGATGACTACGGCGAAAACGAGACAGAGACAGATGATGCGCTCTCTTGTCTCCTTTGGTGACAACTCGTTAGCGACTGTCTCAGCCGTTGACTTCACGTCCTTCTTGACGTTGCTGATCACTTGTGCGAATGTAGGCTTGCCGATGTAATAAATGAGAATCGATACTATGAGTGAGGCGCAAGCCACTCCGAAGGCGTAGTGGTATGAGTCTGCCTCGCTCACGCCGAGTGATGTCTGTGCCCAGTCCATAATCTTGATGGCTGCTGTAGGAGCGAACATCGCTCCGATGTTTATGGCCATGTAGAAGAGTGAGAATCCCGCGTCGCGTTTCTCCGCATAGTGTGGGTCGTTATACAGGTCGCCGACCATGACTTGCAGGTTGCCTTTGAACAAACCTGTCCCGAGGCTGACGAGCAGTAAGGCGCCTGCCATGGCGATGATGGCGAGTGAGTCCTTGCCGAGTGGCATGGCGAGCAGAACATATCCAGTGAACATGACGAAGATTCCTATGGTCACCATCTTGCTGTATCCGAACTTGTCGGCGAGTATACCACCGAAGAGTGGCAGGAAATACACGAGCATAAGGAAACTTGAGAATATCGTGCTCGTCAGTTTCTCGTCAAAGGCGAAGTTCGCCTGTAGGAATAAGGTGAACACGGCGAGCATGGTGTAGTATCCGAAACGCTCACCAGTGTTTGCGAGTGCTAAGGTCCACAGACCTTTTGGCTGTCCTTCAAACATAATGATTTGATTGATATAAGTTGTTAGTTCTTGTTTATTTTATATTTGCTTTCTCGAGTCCGTATCCCTTCTTCTTATCCTCAAGCAGAAGTAGGGTGGCGATGATAATGGCTACGGCTCCGAAGCTTGCGAAGATGACCATTGACTCAGTATAGTCGATGAAACCTGACGCGTCAGTGTTTTTCTCATTGACTGAGCCAATCCACATCGGCACCATGGAGAGTCCGATGTTCTGGATGTAGAAAATCATAGCGTATGCCGTACCAAGAAGCTTCATCGGAATAATCTTAGGTACTGATGGCCACATAGCTGACGGCACAAGTCCAAAGGCTACGCCCAGCACTATCATCGCGGCGATGGCGATGGCCCAAGAGTCGATAGGCAGTGCGAAGATGACATGCACTATGGTGAGGAGTACGGAACCGATAATCATGAGTGTCGCTCCCTTGCCGTATTTGTCATAGATACCTCCGAAGAATGGTGTCAGGAATATTGTTCCGAAAGGTAATGTGGCTGGTATGAGACCCGCCACGTCCGGGTCAACGCCATATTTGAACACCATGAGTTTTGTGGCGAATTTAAGGAACGGGAACACTCCGGCGTAGAACATGAGACACAGGAGTGTGATGTACCAGAAGCCTTTGTTGCCGAACAGCAGTCTCAGGTCGGAGAACTTGAATCCCTCCTCCGGCTCGCTTGCGTTGGCGATGGACACCTCATCCTCTTTCTTGTCCATAACGTTATAGACGATAAATGAGATCATGCCGATGCACAGACATGCGGCACCGAGACCGACGGAAGCGCTCACGCCTCCAAATGCCTTGGCGAATGGAAGTGCGGCTCCCAAAGCCACTGCGGTGCCTATATGCGCCAGGGCTACCTGAAGTCCCATGGCAAGTGCCAGCTCGTGTCCCGTGAACCACTTCACGATGACCTTGCTGACGGTTATTCCTGCTATCTCGCATCCCACACCGTAGATGGCAAAGCCGAGAGCGGCGTATGCCACTTGTAACTGTACCTCTCCGCCGAACGGAACCCACATGGTGCCGTCAAACTGATTGGCTACAGCCCACCATTTGATGAGCGCTCCGCCGAACATGAGAGCTGTGGATAACACGCCCGTGAAGCGTATGCCGAACTTGTCAAGTATGATGCCTCCGAAGAAGAGAAGTAGGAGATAGACATTCATGAGTCCATATGCTCCGGAGAAAAAGCCGTACTCTGATGATGACCAGCCCAGCCCCATGCCGTTCTCTGAACCTTTTGCGGCTGTAAGCAGCGGCTCCAGTGGCGACATGACGTCTGTGAAGAAATATCCGAACATCATTGTCACGGAGACGATGACTAAGGCTGTCCAGCGCATTGCTGGAGTGTCACTGAGTTTTTTATGATTATTGTCAGTCATAATTGTTTATTTTACGTATTTATCTAACCAGTTGAAGAAACGACGTTGCCATAATATTCCGTTCTGTGGCTTGAGCACCCAGTGGTTCTCGTCTGGGAAGCAAAGGAACTCTGCCGGTATGCCGCGCAGACGGGCTGCGTTGAAGGCGGACATGGCTTGTGACGTTACTATTCGATAGTCTTTCTCTCCCTGGATACAGAGGATTGGCGTGTCCCACTTGTCCACGAAACGATGTGGGCTGTTGGAGAATGTGCGGTCATGTCCGTTCCAGAATGCTCCTCCCATGTCCCAGTTGGCGAACCACATCTCCTCAGTCTCTAAATACTGCTGCTCAATGTTGAAGATTCCGTCATGTGCGATGAACGCCTTGAAGCGTTTGTTGTGATGCCCCGCGAGCCAGTAGACGGAGAATCCGCCGAAGCTCGCTCCTACACATCCGAGACGGTTCTTGTCGACGTACGGCAGGTTGTCTGCAGCGTCATCGATGGCTGAGAGATAGTCGTCCATGCACTGACCACCATAGTTGAGGGATATCTCCTCGTTCCACTCGTGACCGAATCCCGGCAGTCCGCGTCTGTTTGGTGCGATAACCACGTAACCGTTGGCAGCCATAATCATCATGTTCCAACGGAACGACCAGAACTGGCTGACAGGACTCTGAGGACCTCCCTCGCAGAACAGTAATGTAGGATATTTCTTGTTTTTATTGAAGTTAGGAGGCAGTATGACCCATGACAACATGTCCTTGCCGTCGGTTGTTTTCGTCCATCGAGGCTCTACTGTCCCCCAGTCTATATTTTGTTTGAAGTATGCGTTCTCATTAGTGACACGTGTGGCGTTGCCAGTCTTCGGGTCCACTAAGAAGTAGTCACTTGGCTCACACATGGACTGGCGTGAGCAAAGAAGTTTGTCGCCTAAGACCGATACGCTTGTGTAGTCGTACTGTCCCTCTGTAATCTTCTTACTTACTCCAGTCTTCACGTCTACCGCATAGATGTGTGTCTCACCGTGCCATACTCCGTTGAAGTATATGGTCTTACCATCAGCGCTCCACGTGTAAGAGTCGACGTTGCTGTCGAAATTCTTGGCGAGCTGTCTGCACTTTCCTGTTTTGAGGTCCATGATGACCAGTCTGTTCAGGTCTGACTCATAGCCGTCACGCTCCATGCTTTGCCAAGCGATGTATTTGCCGTCAGGTGAGAAAGACGGGTTGATGTCGTAACCGGCAAATGTCATACCTCCGACAACAGGAGCCTCGGTGTTTACTTTCTGGTTGCGAAGAGACTCAGTGTAGTCGACGGCCGGTCTGATATATCCCTGAGGTTTGCATATGTTCTTGGTTTTGTTTGTCTCTGTGTCGTACAGATAGATGTCAGCGTCTGTTGAGCATGCGTAGTCTCGTCCTTCGAGCTTACGGCATGTGTAGGCTATCGTCTTGCTGTCCTTGCTCCATGCCAGCTGCTCGATGCCGCCAAACGGTTTCATAGGACATTCGTATGGCTCTGCGCCGAGTATGTCTTTGGTGTTTGTGATTGACACCCCGTCGAAGTCTGCCACATACGGATGTGGAATGGTCTCTACCCATTCATCCCAATGACGATACATCAGGTCTGTAATGATTCTGCCCGATGCCTTGTCCAGGTCGTTGTATGTGTCACTTGTTCTTTTGCCATACTTCACGGATTTAATGAGTATGACCTTCTTCTCGTCTGGTGAGAAGAGGAAGTCTTCCACGTCCTCGTTTTCCTTTGACAACTGTTTACGTTGTGTTCCGTCAGCGTTCATCTGCCATACTTGCATCACTCCGTCGTTGTCTGGAGTAAGGAAAGCGATAGTGTTGTTTTTCATGTACTTCGGTGACAGCTCGGATGTTTTCTCCTTTGTCATAAGAGTCTCTTTTGTGCCGTCGTTGTTCACCTTATATATAACGGTGTGGCTTTTGTTCTCTTTGACACTATAATAGCTGACGTTGTATGCAATCTGACTGCCGTCTGGTGATACTGACGCTCCACCAACTCTTCCCATGGCCCACAGAGCCTCTGGAGTTAGTTTGCGGTTTTCTATCACTGGCTTTTGTCTACCTATAAATGTTTGGGGTTGTGCTTTTGTTTCTGTCATTGTGAATAGTAATGCGGCTATTAATGACAATGTAGTTTTCTTCATAATAAAGAGTAGAGGGGCGGGAATAAATTCCGCCCCGTTTGTTTCTTTTATTTCTTTTGTTTGTTTTGTTTTTCCTGTTGCTCTTTCAGCATCTCAAGCTGTTTCTGTTGCAACTCTTGCATTCTTGTGAACATGCTTGAAGGTTTCTTGCCGTTCATAGCTTTCTCCTTTCTTCTCTTTCTGTTCTCTTCCAATTGAGCCAGCAGCTTCACCTCATCTGTCGTCTTTCTGAAGTACCACATCATAATCACGCTTATCAGTGATGACAAGAAGTAGTAGTAGTTCAGTCCTGAGCTATAGCTGTTGAACATGAAGAAGAACATCAGAGGCATGATGTATGACATCCACTTCATCATACCCATTTGCTGTGCCTGTTCTGGTGTCATGCTGTCTTGCTGCTGTCTCATTGAGAACCAGCTTGAGGCCACTGTGCTCACACACCATAATACACAGAACAGTGAGAGGTGGTCACCGACACCCCAGATGTTGAATCCCCAGTTGATGATGTCGTCATATGTGCTGAGGTCATCTGCCCAAAGGAAGGACTCTCCGCGCAGCTCTATGGCGTTCGGGATAAAGTTGAACAGGGCAATCCATATAGGCATCTGTATCAGCATAGGCAGACATCCGCCCATCGGGTTTGAGCCGTATTCGCTGTACAGTTGCATGATTTCCTGCTGTTTCTGCATCGCGTCCTCTGGTCGAGGGTACTTGGCGGAGATTTCGTCAATCTTCGGTCTCAGCACGCGCATCTTAGAGGATGCGAGCTGTGACTTTCTCATCAGCGGGAATACCAAGATCTTCATGGCTATGGTCAGCAACAGCAGTACGATACCCATGTTGAGACCCCAGCTTGTGAGGAAGTCAAAGAAATAGATGATGAAGTATCTGTTGACCCATCTGATGATTGGCCATCCGAGATATACCAGTGACTGAAGGTCAAGGTTTGTGTCTGAGTTGATCAGTTTCTCGTTCTCACGCAGTGTGGTGAATTTGTTTGGTCCGAGGTAAATCTTGAAGCTTGTGGCTTTCTTGCCTGCAGGGTCAAACTCTGACTCAAGCTCAGTGGTGTATGTCTTCAGGTAGCCCTTGCCTTTCTCAATCTGCTTTGATGACATCTTGTTGACGGCCATAGGACTCTCCGCTATGAGGACCTGACTGAAGAACTGGTCCTTGAATGAGATCCAGTGTACCTTGTTGTCAAAGTCGTCCTTCTCCTTGTCGGCTCCTGTGTTGTCAAGCTCGTTGGTGTCATCGTCCGTCTCTCGGTATGTGATTGTGGCGTAACGATTCTCGAACTCATATCCTTTCTCTTGCTGTTTCATCTTCTCTGACCATGTGAGAATCATCTTTCTGGTCTTGGATGAGAAGAATCCGTCTGCCATTTTCGCCTGGACATCCATATTTACAAGGTATGATCCAGGGATGAGAGAGTATGAGATGTCTAATGAGCCTCCGGCTATAGGGAGCGACATCGTAACCGCAGTTTCTGTAGCCTGTGTTGGAACAAAGAAGAAGTCTGTGGTGCTGATGTTGGTTGTCTTGCCGTCGATGGAGATGTCAAACGAACTGTCATCTCCGTCAAACAGTATGACATTGCCGCCTTCCTTACCTTTGTATTTCTTATCAAGGAGCTCTGCTTTTTCTATCTGGCCACCTTTATTATTAATTGTCAGAGACAGATATTCGTTCTTGATGACAGTCTTTCCCGCCACGTTTTGACGCGCTTGGAACAACGGATTCAAGCTGTCCGTCATCTCTGCCTGCATCTGCTTTGCTTCAGCCAACGCCTTAGCATCTTCTATCTTCTTTTGCTTTGCCTGCTCGACGCCCCTGATAGAGTCAAGTCTGTTGCGCTCTATCTGTTGTTGACTTGCATCGTGGCTGCTGTATGCCATCCATCCGCAGAACACCAGTGTTATCAGCAACCATCCTACAAGTTGGTTCTTATCTTTCATTTACTTCGTCAGTTGGGTTATTTGTTCTTTTTGTCATTCTTTTTATTACCTTCGCCATTGTCACGTCCATTAATCGCAGCTTTGATGAAACTCATGAATAAAGGATGTGGCTTCAGTACTGTTGATGAGTACTCTGGGTGGAATTGTGTGCCGATATACCACTTGTTGGCAGGTACCTCGACGATTTCCACCAAGTCGTTCTCTGAGTTCACTCCGACACATTTCATGCCGGCTTTCTCAAACTCACTCTTGAACTCGTTGTTGAACTCATAGCGATGGCGGTGACGCTCGACGATGTTCTCCTGCTGATATGCCTCGTATGTCTTTGTGTCTTTGAGGACTGAGCATTCGTATCCTCCAAGTCGCATCGTTCCGCCCATGTGAGTGATGGACTTCTGCTCTTCCATGATGTCAATGACATTGTGCGGTGTTGACTCGTTCATCTCCCTACTGTTTGCGTCAGCGTATCCGAGGACGTTACGAGCGTACTCAATCACCATCATCTGCATACCAAGGCAGATGCCGAATGTCGGAATGTCATTCTCTCGGCAGTACTTGGCTGCGGTGATTTTGCCCTCAATACCTCTCTGGCCGAATCCTGGACAGATGACAACTCCGGACATGTCCTTCAAAACTTCTGAGACATTCTCGTTCGTTATCTTCTCAGAGTTTATGAAATGACTCTTGACCTTATAGCCGTTGTAAGTTCCGGCGTGTTGCAGTGACTCAAGGATAGACTTGTATGCGTCTTGCAGGTCATATTTGCCCACGAGTCCGATGTGCAGTATCTCTGTGGCATTCCTGCGCAACTCAAGGAAGTTACGCCATGGTCCGAGTCCCGGAGTAGGCCCGATGGCCATGTTGAGTTTTCTTAATATCGCCACGTCAAGCGCCTGTTCCTGCATCTTGACAGGTACCTCATAGATTGAGGCAAGGTCTAACGACTGTACCACGCAGTCTTTGTCGACGTTACAGAACGCAGCCACTTTGTTTCTGAGGTTTTGGCTCAGCTCATGCTCGGCTCTCAGAACGATGACGTCAGGCTGTATTCCAAGGCTCTGCAGTTCCTTGACTGAGTGTTGTGTAGGTTTAGTCTTCAACTCTCCGGCGGCTGCCAGATAAGGAACGTATGTGAGATGCACGCAAACAGCGTCGTGTCCTAACTCCCATTTCAGCTGGCGGATTGCCTCGAGGAAAGGAAGACCTTCAATGTCTCCCACAGTACCTCCGATCTCCGTAATCACGAAGTCGTACTTGCCCTGACGGCCGAGGATGAGCATATTCCTCTTTATCTCGTCTGTGATATGAGGGACCACTTGTATAGTTTTGCCGAGATAGTCTCCTCGTCTCTCCTTTTCGATGACGTTCAAGTATATACGTCCTGTGGTGATGTTGTTTGCTCTTGTGGTTTGTATTCCTGTGAATCGTTCATAGTGCCCGAGGTCAAGGTCTGTCTCCACACCGTCGATCGTCACGTAGCACTCTCCGTGCTCGTATGGGTTCAGTGTGCCTGGATCCACGTTGATATACGGGTCGAACTTCTGAATCGTGATGTTGTATCCTCTTGCCTGAAGCAGTTTGCCTATTGATGAGGAAATAATACCTTTTCCAAGTGAGCTGGCAACACCGCCAGTCACGAAGATGTACTTAGTCTCAGCCATTTTGTACGTTATAAGTATGGTTTATTTTTTATTTGCGGCAAAAGTACAAAAAAATGTTAGAAAAACTGTCTATGCGGATGTTAATAATGTTTTTTTGTGTTACTTTTGCTCTGTTTTGAGATTTAGGGAATGGATAATGATAGTGATAATGGTGAATATAAGCTTATTGAATTGATATATGAAAGGTAAGATTTTAATTTCTTTTTTGATGTTGATGATGTGCTCTGTCCTGAGCGCAAAGAAATATCCGGAGATAAGATTTGACAAGACCACAAAGAGCATGGGCGTTTTCTCTATGGATGATCCTGTGCAGAAAGTTGTGTTCAAGTTCACCAATGTGGGTAAGTCTAAGCTTGTGATTAATTATGTGCACGCGTCATGTGGATGCACCGTGGCTGAGTATCCGAAGGATTTTATCTCGCCTGGTGCTTCGGGAGATATTGTTGTGACATATAACGGTTTCGGAAGGATGACCGGGAAGTTTAAGAAAAGCGTGCAGGTTTTCACGAATTGTAAGGATGACATGACCCGTATCTTTATAACGGGAGAGATGGTGGATGTCCCTGTTTCCAAGAAATAACGTCATTACTTCGCGTGATGAGTCGGATGGTGAACGGTGCGACATTCTTGCGAATAGAAGTGTATGCCTGGCTGTCTTTTGTTTGCGGTGAGGTTGCTATCCCGATGCGTTTTCATGTGTGACTGATTTGTATCGTGTTGTGTGTTTTTGAGTTGTATTACAACGTATAACTCATGTGTATTGTGTCATTATACCATGAAAAGGCAAATAAATCAGGACGAATAGGGTGCGAAACCGATTTATTGTGTATATTTGCCGTTACTTTGTGCGGTTTTGAATATAAAATGGATTAACGGATGGAACAACAATATTCTTCTGCGTTGCTTGAGCGTGCTGTTGATGAGTTCTCTAAATTGCCGGGAATAGGTCGTAAGACTGCAATGCGTCTCGTGTTGCATGTGTTGAGGATGGAGACGGGCAGCGTGGATAGGTTTTGTGACGCCCTCACCACGTTGAGTCATGAGGTGAAGTACTGTAAAGTGTGCCATAACATATCTGACACGGAAGTCTGCCAGATCTGCTCTAATACTCAGCGTGACGCTTCCATGGTTTGTGTGGTGGAGAATATCCAGGATGTGATGGCGATAGAGGCCACCATGCAGTATAAGGGCTTATATCATGTCTTGGGTGGTGTGATATCTCCTATGGATGGCATAGGTCCTGGTGACCTTGAGATTGAGAGTCTGGTGGACCGAGTGAGTGGTGGTGGAGTGAAGGAGGTCATTTTGGCCTTGAGCAGTACGATGGAAGGTGATACCACCAACTTCTACATATATAGGAAGCTCGTTAGATATAATGATGTGAAGTTGACAGTTCTTGCGAGGGGACTCTCGATAAATGACGAGTTACAATATACGGATGAGCTGACGTTGGGGCGCTCGATAGTCGGAAGAGTTCCGTTTACCGGAAAATGATTAATATAAGATGAATAAACAGATTGATAAGATATTAAAGGTTCTGAAACTGTGCGTTGTGGTCATATGGGTCGCAGCGGTGCTTTGTGTGTTGGCTGGTGAGAATGGCGCTTTTCTCAACTGGACGGTTGAGCCTAACGGACAAGAAGAGTTCGTGTTGAACAGTGTTGCTGTGTGCCTCACCTTATTCGGCACTCCGTTGTCACTTAAGTTTTTCAATTTATGCACTGCTCACACCTTGCGTAGGATGAATAATGACGAGGCGTTGCACGCATACCTTGTACATGGATGTGTGAGAAGTGTCATGCTGATGCTTATCGTTATGTCGGACGTTGTGATATACTACATAACCGCGAATAATGTTACTGGTGGGCTGTGTGCTTTGATAGTGTTGACGATATCGCTTGTGTGTTGGCCCAAGCGTGAGCAGATAGACACGTACCTTGAGAAGGTCAATGCGGACGAGGAGGGATAACGTGTGGGACAGAAATGATCTGGGGTGATGGAGCTAACAATTGTTATAGTTAATTACAATGTCAAGTACTATGTCGAGCAATGTCTGCTTTCCGTGGAGAGGGCTTTGAGCGGTATATGTGCTGAGGTGTTTGTCGTTGACAACAAGAGTACTGACGGTTCTGTCGAGTACTTGAAGCAGCGTTTCCCTTGGGTTTATTATATTCAGAACAATTACAACGCGGGATTCTCGAAGGCGAACAATCAGGCTCTTCGACAGGCGAGGGGACGGTATCTGATGTTGTTGAATCCTGACACTGTCATCGGAGAGCATGTGCTTAGGGAATGCATTGACTTCCTTGACTCACATCCTGACGCGGGTGGACTGGGAGTGCGTATGTTGAGACAAGACGGTTCTTTCGCTCCCGAGTCTCGGCGAGGTGTTCCTACTCCGTGGACATCCTTCTGTAAGATGTCCGGTTTGTGCTCGTTGTTTCCGAGGAGCCGGATTTTCGGGAGATATTACATGCAGTTCCTTCCTTCCGACAGGCCGGTGCCGATAGAGATTATATCAGGAGCCTGTATGTTTATGAGGAAGAGCGTGACAGACAAGTGCGGTTTGCTGGATGAGACGTTCTTTATGTACGGCGAGGACATTGACCTGTCATACAGGATAATGGAGTCCGGTTACAAGAACTATTATATTCCCGCCACCATAATGCACTATAAGGGTGAGAGCACCCAAAAGAGTTCTTTCAGGTACGTCAACGCTTTCTATCAGTCGATGCTGATTTTCTTTAATAAGCACTTCGGACGATACAACTATCCTCTGATATTCATAGTCACCATCGCCATCTACGCTAAGGCGGCGGTCACATTCCTCAGTCAGCAGATGAAGAGACACTCGAGCAAAAGGCACTCATCGATGCAGTACATACGTCAAAAGAAATTCCTGCTGGTCGGAAAAGGACGGAATCTGGTTGAGATGGAGGCGTTGATGGAGGAGAACAGCCTGTACCATACAGTCAGCAAGAAGGTGCCGGCGAAAGACGAGCCGACCGCCGATTATGTCGTGTTTGACACCGACGCATATTCCTTCGAGGATATATTGGAATGGTTCAGACATAATGACAAAATGAGGCCGAGACCGTTAATAGCCACATATATAAGTATGAGCCGTACCATAATGACGGGTAATGTTGTGATACGCTGATGACGCATACAGAGATTATTAATTATCATGCCTGCGATGTGGGTTCGTTAAATATAAAATTGTTAATCGTAATTATAAAGGATTGAAATCTATGTTGAGAATTGCAGTACAATCAAAAGGACGTCTCTATGAGGATACCATTAATCTTCTCACGGAGGCAGGAATTAAGATACCAAGCAGTAAGCGTACCTTGTTGGTTCAGGCGTCTAATTTTCCGCTTGAGGTGCTTTATCTCCGTGATGACGATATTCCTCAGACTGTGGCTGACGGTGTGGCAGACGTGGGTATTGTCGGAGAGAACGAGTTCGTTGAGCGTGGTGAGGATGCGGACATCATAAAGAGACTGGGATTCAGCAAGTGCAGAATCTCTCTCGCTATCCCGAAGGCTGTGGAATATCCTGGCGTCCAGTGGTTCAACGGTAAAAAGATTGCCACTTCCTATCCTAACATACTTCGTCAGTTCATGAAGAAGAACAACGTGGACATCGACATACATGTTATACAGGGCTCTGTGGAGATTGCTCCAGGTATTGGCTTGGCTGACGGCATCTTCGACATTGTAAGCTCCGGCTCGACACTTATCAGTAATAACCTGAGTGAGGTTGAGGTGGTGATGAAGAGCGAGGCGTTGCTCATTGGTGACAAGAGCATAAGTGACGAGAAGCGCGCGATACTTAACGAGCTGTTGTTCCGTATAGAGTCTGTGCTTATCGCTGAGGATAAGAAATATGTGCGTATGAATGCGCCTAAGGACAAACTTTCAGAGATTGTGAAGGTGCTACCGGGCCTTAAGAGTCCTACAATCATACCTCTTGCCGATGATGACTGGTGCTCCGTGCATGCTGTTCTCGACGAGAAACACTTTTGGGAGATTGTAGGCCAGCTCAAGGCCTTGGGTGCCGAAGGCATCCTCGTCACTCCGATTGAGAAAATGATTCTTTAACGTAAACATTGTGGCGGCTGTGCATACGACCATGACCGGTGGTTGTTGTCATGACCGACGTCATATATCATAAATCACTGTTCGTAATTTGAATTATGAGAGTTGTCAAATTTCCAGATAAGGCTGAGTGGGCAGGTCTGCTCGAGCGTCCTCATCGTGATGCCGAAGAGTTGAGAGAGGTGGTCAACGCCGTCCTCAATGATATCAAGGTGAAAGGTGATGAGGCGGTAAAGGAATATGAGTTGAGATTCGACAAGGTGGCTTTGGACAGTCTTCAAGTGAGCGAGAATGAGATGCTTGAGGCCGAGTCCCTTGTCAGTGACGAGTTAAGAAACGCGTTGGTGCTCGCGCATGAGAATATAGAGAAGTTTCACTCAAGTCAGAAATTTGATGGAAAGAAAGTTGAGACGGCGCCCGGCGTTTTCTGTTGGCAGAAGTCTGTTGCCATAGAGAAGGTGGGGCTTTATATTCCAGGTGGCACGGCGCCGCTCTTCTCCACTGTCCTTATGTTGGCCACACCCGCTAAGATCGCCGGGTGTAAGGAGATTGTGCTCTGCACTCCTCCTGACCGACAGGGAAAAGTCAACCCTGCCATTCTTGTTGCTGCGAGCATAGCTGGTGTCAGTAAGATATTCAAGGCGGGTGGTGTGCAGGCCATCGGCGCCATGGCTTACGGAACACAGAGCGTGCCTAAGGTGAGTAAGATTTTCGGACCGGGTAATCAGTTTGTTATGGCAGCCAAGCAGCAGGTCAGCTTACATGACGTGGCTATTGACATGCCGGCAGGTCCGAGTGAGGTGGCAGTGATAGCTGACGACATGGCCAATCCGGTCTTTGTCGCAGCCGACTTGCTCAGTCAGGCGGAGCATGGCGTTGACTCTCAGGTTATCATGTTTACAGACAGCGAGAGACTGGCTGTGAAAGTCAGCGATGAGGTGGTGAGACAATTAGAAGCGCTGCCTCGTAAGGAGATAGCGGAAAAGTCATTGGAGTTCAGTAAGATTATCGTTGTCCGCGACGTCAACGAGGTGCTGGACATCTGTAACGAATACGCCCCGGAACATCTGATACTGGCTGTCAGGGACTACATGACTTTGGCTGACAAGGTCGTGAACGCCGGCAGCGTGTTCCTTGGCAACTATTCATGTGAGAGCGCCGGTGACTACGCTTCCGGCACTAACCATACCCTTCCTACGTCAGGATACGCCAAGGCGTACAGCGGTGTCAACCTAGACAGTTTCTGTCGTAAGATCACGTTCCAGGAGTTGACTGCCGACGGAATACGTAGTATCGGCAAGGCAGTGGAGGTGATGGCTGAGAACGAGTGTCTGCACGCTCACAAGAATGCTATGACAGTTAGAATTAACAGCTTATGAAAGAACTAAAAGAACTTGTGCGCCCTAATATCTGGGCTCTTAAACCATATAGTTGTGCAAGGGACGAATTCAAAGGCGTCAAGGCTGACGTGTTTATCGACGCCAATGAGAATCCTTATAACAATAATGTGAACAGATATCCTGACCCTTTGCAGGAGAAGGTCAAGTCGCTCATCTCTCCATTGAAGGGCGTGCCGGCCGACAACATCTTCCTCGGCAATGGCTCTGACGAGGCTATCGACATAGTGTTCAGAGTTTTCTGTTGTCCGGGAGTGGACAATGTTGTGGCGATAAATCCTACATACGGCATGTACCAGGTGTGCGCCGAGACCAATGATGTTGAGTATCGCAGCGTATTGCTGAATTATGACTACTCATTCTCTCCGGAGTCTCTGTTGGCGGCTTGTGATGAGAACACAAAGGTTATTTTCATCTGTTCTCCCAACAATCCTACAGGTAATGCGTTCACACGCGAGAGCATAGAGACCGTTCTCAACGGTTTCGAGGGTCTCGTGGTCGTGGATGAGGCTTACTCGGACTTCTGTGGTCAGCGTCCTTTCCGTCTTGACCTCGACCGTTATCCTAATATCATAGTGCTGAACACTTTCAGCAAGGCGTGGGGCGCCGCCGGCATTCGTCTTGGAATGGCTTTTGCCTCCAAGGAGATTATCGGCTTCTTCAACAAGGTCAAGTACCCGTACAATGTGAATGTGCTTACGCAGAAGAAAGCGGTCGAGATTCTTACCGACACAGCCGTTCTGCAAAGACACATAGCGATGATTCTCGAAGAACGTAGCAGTATCATGCAGGCCTTCTCTGTTCTCCCTATCTGTGAGAGAATATATCCTACCGACGCTAACTTCTTCCTCGCTAAGATGACGGATGCGGACAAGATATACAGGTATCTCGTTGAGAAAGGCATCATAGTACGTAATCGCAATCACGTCGTCTTGTGCGAGAACTGCTTGCGTGTCACCATTGGTACTAAGGAAGAGAATAGTAAGTTGCTTTCCGCTTTACGTCAATATAAATGATTATGAAAAAAACTGCGTTGTTTATCGACCGAGACGGCACTATACTTCGTGAGCCGGAGGATGAGCAGATTGACTCCTTTGAGAAGTTCAGCTTCGTGCCTGGAGTCATACGTAACCTTGCCTTCATCAGGACTAAGCTGGATTTCGAGTTTGTCATGGTAAGTAATCAGGACGGGCTCGGGACAAGCTCATATCCTGAGTGTGACTTCTATCCTACGCATAATCTCATGCTTGACGTCCTGCATGGTGAGGGTGTCGACTTTGACGACATGCTGATTGACAGGTCGTTTCCAGAGGATAACTCTCCTAACAGAAAACCGGGAACAGGTATGTTGGGCAAGTATATGTCCGGCGATTATAATCTGAGCGGCAGCTATGTGATAGGTGACCGTGTCACGGACGCCCAGCTTGCGTTGAACCTTGGATGTAAGGCTATCATAATCACTGATAAGGATGAGGTGAAGGAAGCGGAAGTAATACGTGAAAATAAGGATGTACGTTGCGTGCAGACATGGGGTCAGGTGACTGAGATTCTGTTTGCCGGAGAGAGAACGGCATCGGTGAGACGCACGACAAAGGAGACGGATATTGACATCTGGCTCGACTTGGATGGCACGGGCGTCTGTGATATCAACACGGGTCTCGGCTTCTTCGACCATATGCTTGAGCAAATCGGCAAGCATGGAGGCATTGACCTGAGGATACACGTCAACGGTGACCTGAATGTCGATGAGCATCATACCATTGAGGATACCGGAATAGCGTTGGGCGAGTGTCTCAACAAAGCGCTGGGAGACAAACGAGGTATCGAGCGCTACGGATACACGCTGCCTATGGACGACTGCCTGTGTCAGGTGGCGCTGGACTTCGGCGGCAGGGCATGGCTCGTCTGGGACGCAGAGTTCCATAGGGAGAAGGTTGGCGACATGCCAACCGAGATGTTCTTTCATTTCTTCAAGAGTTTCTCCGACGCCGCTAAGATGAACCTTAACATAAAGGCGGAGGGAGACAATGAGCACCATAAGATTGAGGGAATCTTCAAGGCTTTGGCTCGCAGCATCAAGATGGCTGTCAAGCGTGACGTGTATAAATTCCAATTGCCAAGTAGTAAAGGTGTGCTTTAATTATATACTGAAATGTGACTAAGTGTTATTCTTTCTCACATTTCTTTTTTGTTATGGATAGATATTTGAAAGCTTTTCTCGCGGTCATCATCTTTCTTCTGACACAGATGATAGTGTCCGCAATCTTTTTGTTGGTGATGTTTCTCTCCTGTTATAATGAGGGAGGAACGGATAACGAGTGCCTGGAACTATGTGAGACGGCGGAACAGATGAGTGTGGCGTTGCTGCTGTTGATATCCGGAGCGATAACGGTCGTGGCGTTGTACTGCATGAAGATGATTGACCTCACCACCTTAAAAAAGGTAAGGAACCTGACTGTCAAAGATTGTGTCTTGGCTGTTGCTGGCGCTCTCAGTGTCATTGTCTTCTCCAATTATGTCAATGAGCAGCTGGACCTGCCAGACTTACTGGAGGAGTCTTTTCTCATGCTGTCAAGAGGCTGGTTCAGTTTCGTCGTCGTGGGTGTCGTCGGACCGATAGTCGAGGAGACGGTTTTCAGAGAGTCTATCCTTGGTGAGCTGATGCGCAGGGGCGTCGGCAAGTGGAAAGCGATACTGATCTCAGCCTTGTCGTTCGGCCTGGTGCATATAAATCCGGCTCAGGTGCCTTTCGCTTTCGCTTTGGGCCTGGTGTTCGGACTTATATATGTCAAGACCGGGAATATTGTCCTTACGACATTGATACATATTATTAACAACTGTGTGTCTCTGTATACTATCAGAATATATGGTGATGACGCTTCGCAATATCAGATGTCTGACTTCTTTGGTACCCCTGCCGTTTCTGCGTTAGTGTTCACCGCTGTCGGACTAATTGGTGTTTATCTCTTATGGCTGTTTTATAAGAGTGAGATAGTCAAAGACTAAGCTGCAGAGCATTACTACCCGCAGTGTTTGCTTTCATTGTGGTGTACCGATATTTTGACAACAGGGTTGACTCGTGTAGAGTCAACCCTGTTGTTTGTTATCATGCCTCTCTCACTGATTATGCGTCCGGAAGTCTGACATGTCTTGTATCAACAGAGTTCACTTTTTACGCATAGACACACATGGTGACAAATAGGGGAATAATGGACAATTTGAGGTTTAACTAAATTTCCTATGCCCGTTTTTTTGTTAAAATCCGGTTAACTAACTGATAATCTTATTACAAGACTTTTAAAAACCTTGTGCCTCTTTTTTGAAATTTTTAGGTTAGGATATAGTCAATACGCAGGTCTGAAAGTTTAAAAATCCTAACCTGAACTTTTCAACGTTCTAACCTGAACTTTTCAGACGCCGAATAAACCACGTGAAAATTCCAGAAGTCATTTTTTTACTGCCATGTGTCAATAGAAAAAGAGGAGTTTCGGACAGTAAAAATTATGAGGGTGGATAGGAAATCTGGTCATACTTTCTGTGCCGCGTTCCTGTGTCTTCACTTTACCAATCGTTCACTTTTCGCAAGACGACAAATGTGCTCATTCAGAAATATTGTGCCTTTTTTTGTGGAAAATGAAAATAGTTGTACCTTTACCGCATGCATACACTAGTGCATGTTTTGTATTGTCAAACTGAAACCATGAACTAAACAAATGAGATTTAATCTTTTTAGTATTACGCTACTATTCGGGACTGTGTGTTTTGCTCAGGAGAAAGTCCTATTCGATTATGACTTGTCTGGTAATATGACCTGTCGCTAGATTGATTTTCCTCAGCGAGCAATAACAGGTGACTATGTTTTTGAGTTGATTCGGACTTCCTCAAGTGGCGATTTCACTCTTTTAATCAAAGACCAATATGGACACACTTGGTATGGAGATGGTAATGTTAAAGTTGTCAACGTACTCACGTTTTCTGTTTGTTATGACGAGGATTTTATCATTGATTCAAGTAATAGTGTAGCTACACTTGATTTGAAGTTTTTGGATATGGGTGTGTATGGTGTGGTGATTGAAATATGTGATGGTGATGTTTTGATTACTAATGATAAATTGAAATTCAGGAAATGAAGACATGCATGGAAATCAATAGTGTCCTAAATAATTTCATCAAAAGTTACGCCAAGTCGCATCAAACCAGTATGATTTGCCGTATCTCGACAGCGCAACAAACTGCGCATACCCTCTATGTCTCATTTTCTGCCTCAGGTGGCGGTGTGAATGGCTCGTTTATCCAGAGACAAAGGTCAATTTT
>FLNY01003780.1_pt1 | contig 31713 bp, 19 predicted proteins | sample 1140381 | NCBI WGS metagenome assembly FLNY01 (sample SAMEA3878172, study PRJEB12797) | bioreactor metagenome | biome: Moose rumen | place: Sweden | collected 2011-10 | reverse complement strand
CTGGGGCGGAGGTCGCCCTGGCGGCGGAGGCGGCATGGGCGGCGGCTCCACGTGGACTAACATCAAAGGTTCCTACACCCAAGGCAAGAGCGACGGCACAGGCCCCACGATTACCGTCACGACAACAGGCAGCGCCTACAGCTCGTCGAACGCCAAAGCTATAAAAGCCATCTGCGCAGCTGTGCTCTATGGCGGCACAACAGAAGTGTACACGAGTACCAACGGCGCCGAGGGTCTGGAGTCGAAGTCCAGCGTGACCATCGCCGGCGGCAAGCACTATTTCAAGTGCTACGATGACTGCATCAACTCGGCAGGCAAGATTATCTTCAACGGCGGCTATACCGTAGCCTACAGCACTGGCAACGATGCCATCGACAGCAACGCCGGAACCACGGGTGCCATCACCATCGGTAACGGTTGCGTCTTAGCCTACATGACTAAAGGCGACCCCGACGAAGCGTTCGACTGCGACAACAATAATTACATCCAGATTACTGGTACAGGCTATGCAATAGGCGCTGGCGGCAAGCAGAGCAGCGCCACGGGCACCATCTCCAATGCCGCCCAGGGCTACACTTTTGCCGGCACAGTGAGCTACAAGGCGAATGCCTACAACACGCTCTCTGATGCTTCGGGCAACAACCTCATCACCTATCAGTTCCCCGTAAGTATCACCAGCAAGTGCACACTCATAACGGCTAAGGGTATGGTGAAGGGCTCTAAGTACAGCGTCAAGTCGTCCACAACGGAGCCCACCGATGCCACCGTTTCCTGGCACGGACTTTACCTCGGCAGCTCGCATAAGGGCACAACAACCGTCAAAAGCGAATTTTCGGCTCAGTGACCTTTGAAATATAAAAACGCGACCGGCCATGTCATCTGACACGACCGGTCGCGTTGTTGCTTGTCACCGGTGGGATTGCTCGGTGCAACCGTTTGCTATCTTGTCTTTTCGAAGTCGAATGAGTCGCCCACGTTGAGGAGGTCCCACGTCGAATTTGTAAACACGAGCCGGGCGGCATCGCCGATCATCGTGATGGTGCCCTCGATAGGTTGTCCGCCGGCATCGGTGGCGCGGAAATGAATGCCGTCGTCGGCGAGCGTGCCTATGCCGTCGTCGAGCAGCGTCAGGCGGAAGAGGTCAACGACGATGTCGTAGTTCCCGTCCTCGCGCGGCATGATTTCCAGTTGGCTCGAGTCGTAGCCGCTGACGTATTTGCCGGCAAAGGGGTCGGCAACGTAGCGCTTCAACTCTTCGGTGGTGAAGCCGCAGTCGTCGGTAGTCGTGACGCGGGCGGTCAGCGTGGGCAGGTCGTCGTAGGCGAGGGCAGGGCCGTTGACGTATTTCAGTCCTGGTGTCACGTCTACATAGAGGCTGTTGCCGACGAAGTGGTAGCCTATCTGCTCGCCTATCCATACGGCTTCGTCGTCGATGGCGCCCATGTCGTCGATAGTGTTCGTGGCGGTGTCTGCGCGCTCGCCGTCGGCATAGAGCGTTACCAGGTTGCCGTCAACGGTGTAAGCCAGGCGTTCAGCCAGTTTGCGCTGCATGGCAAAGGGTTCGATGCTGCAGACGATATGCGCCTTGCTCTCTTCGTCGAAGCGCAACAGATAGGCACGCTCAACCAGTGTTCCAGTGCCTTCCATATCGGCGCCGATAATCCAAAGGTTGCCCGTAGCTGCGTCGTAATGAGCCGCCGGCTGGCGACCGTGGCGCAGATTGGCGATAGTCGTCTTTTCGCTTCCCTTGTTGATGACGATGCCGTAGCCTTCCGACGACACTTCGTCGCTGCAATACATCAGGCTCCAGACAACGACATCGTTGCGTGAGTCGCTGAGGATTACCTCATAGCGCTCATCGATATCTGTGCCCTGAAGTGTCCGCACTACGGCAGCGGGTGCTTCGTCCAAGGCTATGGGGCCGCTGAGCGTTTCTCCTACGGGCGTAAGGTCAACGGTCTGCTGCCTGCAAGCCTCTATCGTCAGGCTGCCGACATACGCGGCGCAGATTATGCAAAGATTAACCTTATTCATATTGCATTGTGTTAAAAGGCTGTTGGATAAAGAAGATGCGTTGACTAAAGGGAAGTCAAGGTGTGTGTAAGTCAGTCTGTGGCGTCTCAATGCTTGCCGAGCCCTAACTTCCAGCCGAACGACATCTGGAAGGAGCCGTTGCGGTGGGTCTCGTCGTCGAAGTCTTTGTTCACCTTCAGCAGTCCGATATTGTAGCGGGCGTCAATGGTGAAGTGGTGCTTGAACTCGTAGCTGATGCCTACGGGTATGGCGAGGTCAAACTTGTTGCAGTCCTCATAGATGTTCTCAGAGACCTGTGTGATGTTGTCAATCTTCGTGTGGTCTGCCTTCTGGCTGGCGTGCACGTCGGAACGCCTGTGGGCGTCGGTAAGGAACCCGAACTGCAGTCCCGTCTTCAGCGCCAGGCCCTTCACAACGTAGAAATTGGCTACGATGGGCAGGTTGATGTAGCCCAGATCGATGCTGTTGTTGTAGTTCTCGTACTTGATGCCGTCGATCTTCACCTTGTTGTTCTCCCAGCCCATGCCTTGGCGAGTGTAGTTGAGGCCGGCTGCTATGCCTAACCACTTCTTAGCCTGGTACTCGAACTCTGCTCCAATCTGGAACCCTGCGTTGGCTGTCTTGTCGACCTCGTAGTAGTGGCTGAGGATGGGCACTTCAATGTCTTCCATATTGGAAATCGTTGAAGCGCCGAAACCAAACTTGGGCTGAATAGAGAAAGTCCCTGGTTCATACTGTGCGCTGGCGCTCAGCGAGGCCACAAGCATCGTTGCGGCAAAAAGAATCTTTTTCATGACTGTAGTTGTTTGTTCTTTTTGATGAAACATCGGTCCTAAAAAACAATTGCAAAGGTAGTAAATAATTAACGAATGGACAGCCGCTGAGAGGAAAATCACCACTTTATGCTTTATTTTAACGTTTTATACCGCGTTTTTTGTTTTTTTCTTTATCTTTGTGGCTTGAATTGCTGAGGAGATACATTAAACAATATGCAGCATATTTACCAATTCCTTCGCCAGATAGCCCAGCATAACGACCGCGAGTGGTTCCACGCTCACCAGCCGGAATACAAGGCGGCGCGAGCATCCTTCGAGGCTTATGTTCAAGAGATGATTCTGCGCATAGCATCCTTCGATTCCACCGTGGCCTATCAGACGCCAAAGAGTTGCACCTATCGCTTCGCCCGCGACACGCGCTTCTCTGCCGACAAGTCGCCATACAAACGCCACTTCGGTGCCTTCGTCTGCTCGCATGGTCGTAAGAGCTACCGCGGTGGCTACTACCTACACCTTGAGCCAGGCAACTCGCTCATAGCCGGCGGCTCGTGGTGCCCGCCAGCACCGCTGCTGAAGCATATCCGCGAGACCATCGTCGACGACATCGACCGCTTCCGCTCCATCGTCGAAGAGCCTGCCTTCAAGGCGCTCTTCCCCGCAGTGGGCGAGGACCCTGTGAAGACGATGCCCAAGGGCTTCCCCAAGGACTTCGCTTATCCCGAGTACCTGCGTCCGCGCCTCTACACTGTCTGGACACCCATCCCCGACACGCTCGTCAGCGATCCCGACAGCCAGGACCGCATCGAGCAGATGTTTCGCACCATGGCACCCTTCAACCTCTTCCTCAACGAAATCTTCGACGACTACGAATAACCTTTTCTTCTCTGTTCAGCATTAAGGCAATCAATCCACCCTTGTCACGACCCAATTCATTTATGAAAAAGATAACTCTTTGCACCATTCTATACCTAATGAAACATTCAAACATCCGTATCGTTCTTTTCGTCGCGATTCTATCGCAACTCCCCCTCTCACTCTTTGCCGACCACATCGACATCCGCTGGGTAATGGACAACAAGGACAACCTGGCCGCCTGCTCCTGGACAACAGGCGCCGACGACTTCCTTACCCCCAAGTTCACCCTCGGTACCAACCTCACAGCCACAGCCACCATGACGGGCAGCAATGCCGATGCCGGCTACACGGCCGTTTCCTACGACCCCGTATTCACACAACTCACACCCAAGACGCGTGTCACGCAGAAGACCGCAGGTCACAGCGTAACATTCACCGTGACGCCCAAGAGCGGCCACACCTTCAAACCTACGACCATCGAGTTTGATGCCGTCAAATGCGGCACCGACGGTGGCAACTTCGATGTCTACGTCAAGAACGGCGCTGATGCCGAGAGCGCCTTGGCTACAGCCGTGGCACCTCTGCGCAATAAGGTGGCATCGGGCAACCCCAATGCCTACAGCCGCCACACCTACCAGCTCTCTGACATTCTCGTGCAGTCGGGCAAGGCGTTTCAAATCATTCTATACGTCTACAACTTCAACGGTCAGGACAACGAGAACCCCAAGTCGATTGCCTTCCGCAACGTCAGCATCGGGGGGGAAACCGACGAGCCCATCTGGGATGCCTCGCATTACTTCACCGCTGCCACCTGCTCGGCTGGCAACCTGCTCGATGCCATCAGTGCATTGAAGAATGGCGAGACGGCCACCTGGCCGACAAAGCTCTACGGCGACCCCACCGACTTCGCTGTCACAGCAGCCGATGGTTTCACAGCCAACGTTACCTATAATAATAAGGTAGCTACTTTTACGGCACAGAAGGACGGCCAGACGGTCTTCACAGTTTCAGTGCGCTTCGTAGTAAGCTACATCCAGCCGCGCGGCCAAGCCAAGCCTTTGAATCGCGGTCTCATGGCTGTGAAGACAGGCAGCGGAGTGCTCGTCAGCTGGCGCCTGCGGGCAACAGACAACCTCACGGACATCCGTTTCCGCCTCTATCGCGGCAAGACGCTCATCACCAAGACGCCCGTCTGCGGCAAGAGCAACTACCTCGACACCAGCGGCACGGCCTCCAGCCAGTACACGCTCGAAGTTGTCGACGGTCAAGGCAACGTCCTCGAACGTCAGGAGAACGTGAAAGCCTGGAGCAATCAGCTGAAATACATCACCCTCGAGGGCGGCGCACCCAAAGACCCGACGTCAGCCGGCGCCACCTACACGCCCAACGACGCCTCGTTCTGCGACATGGACGGCGATGGCGAGTACGACATCATCCTCAAGTGGGCGCCCTCCAACGAGAAGGACGCTGCCAGCAGCGGCACCACCTCGCCTGCCTTCTACAGTTGTTATAATATGGACGGCCACCGACTCTGGATGCTTCACACCGGTGCCAATATGTTCAATTCTGCCCACACTACGCCTTTCATTGCCTGGGACCTCGACGGCGACGGCTATGGCGAGTTCATGGTGAAGACCGCCCCTGGCGCCATCGACGGCGAGGGCAACTATGTCCTACTCGGCAACGACAACCCCAACGATAACCTCAAGAGCGGTCGCGGCAAGCAGGACCACGGCTCGGAGTACATCACCGTCTTCGATGGCATGACAGGTGCCGAGTTGCAGACGATTCCTTACCACACCGCCTATGCCGATGAGTCTACAGGCTTCTGGGGCGACTCCAACCAGAACCGCTCCGAGCGCTACCTCGCCGCTATCGCCTGGCTCGACGGTGACGAGGCCAACCCTTCAGCCATCTTTGCTCGCGGCTACTACAGCGGCTGCAAGATCGGCGCTTACGACTGGGACGGCAGCAACCTCACCCTGCGCTGGCTCCATCGCGGAGAAAGCGCTTCGAAGGGCACCGTCACCTATGCCAACGGCGCGGTGAAGAACCTCACAAAGACTGTCTATGGCGAGGGCTGCCACTGGATCAGCATCGGCGACGTCACGGGCGACGGTCGTCAGGAAATACACTACGGCTCAGGAGCCTTGAAACCTGACGGCACAACGCTCTACCGCACTGGCCTCGGCCACGGCGACGCCATGCACTTGAGCGACTTCATACCCTCGCGTCCTGGTCAGGAATTCTTCATGGTGCACGAGCATAGTCCTTATGGCATGGACCTGCGCGATGCTGCCACGGGCGAGCTGCTGCTCCACAAGACTGCAGGCGGCGACACCGGGCGCGGTATCATGGCTCACTTCAACCCCGAGACGGAGAACGCCTACTGGCAGTTCAGCGCCGACGAAGGTCTCTACGACACCGATGGCAACACCATTGCCACTGGCGTCTCCCATGGCGGCGGTGCCGGCCTCAGCTTCCGCATCTACTGGAACGGCGACCTGGCCGACGACTTCTACGGCAAGAACGTGCTGGAGTACTGGAATCCTTCGGCTAACGCCTTCTGGCGCTTGCAGGTCAACGGCGACAGCTACGTCGTCGGCAACTACAACAACTCCTCGAAGCAGAACCCATGCGTCTCAGGCGACCTGTTGGGCGACTGGCGCGAGGAGATTGTCACCTGGGATCAGTCGGGCAACAATTACCGCCTTATCATCAACGCCACTGATCACCAGACCGACTACGGCGTGCCTCACCTGATGGACGACGCCTCCTACCGCGCACAGCTCATCAGCCAGAACGTCGTTTACAACCAGCCGCCACACCTCAGCTACGACCTGCGCACGCGCTACACCATCGAGCGCACCGTGCCAGAGAACGGTTGGGATATGATCTACACCTCCTACCCCGTCAGCGTGCCCGAAGGCATCACGGCTTACAACATCAACGGCGTCAATGCCGCAGCCGACACCGTACGCCTCGTCAAGCTGGCCGCACGTGCCGTCGTCCCTGCCGGAGCAGCCATCGTCTACAAGGCCGCTGCCGGATCGAATGTCAAATTCGTGCCTACGACTAAGGCTGCCGTTACCGTCAACACCACTTACCTGAAAGGCTGTGCCGTAGACAGTGTGCTGACCAGTAACGAGACGACCTTCGAATACTTCTACGAATATCGCGTTGACCCGCAGACAGGCTCCAAGGGCTTCTTCAAGATAGAAGAGCCGACCCTGCTGCCCGCCTATACGCCTTGGCTGCGCGTCAAGGGCACGGCCGCCAATCCGCCTCTGCAGCAGTACTACCTCAGCAAGGACGACATCCCAACCGCCATCGGCGACCTCAAAACGGGAAATGGTGAATCGGCAACGGCTAAATCCTATGATCTCAGCGGCAAGCGCGTTGCTCAGCCACGACAAGGCGAGGTTTACATCGTCAATGGCAAGAAAGTCATTTACTAACGTCAAGGCAACAAACATCAAGACCAATAACGTAAGAAACTACTAACCCACATAACACAATCTGAATTATGAAACTCAGAAACCTCCTCTCCGTCCTGTACGTTGCCATACTATGGCAACCCCTCCCCCTCAAGGCAGAGACCGTCATCACCGTCAACGCCAAGAAACCCGGCGCCGCCATCCAGAAGACCCAGTGGGGCATCTTCTTCGAGGACATCAACTTCGCTGCCGACGGCGGCCTCTATGGCGAACTCGTGAAGAACCGCTCCTTCGAGTTCACCCCCGACCACCTCATGGGCTGGCAATCCTTCGGCAAGGTCGAAGTCAGGAACGACGGACCCTTCGAGCGCAACCCGCATTACGTCCGCCTCATCTCGGCTGGCCACGCCGACCTCTGGACAGGTCTGCAGAACGAAGGCTTCTTCGGCATCGGGCTGGAGAAGGATGCCGAGTACCGCTTCTCGGTCTGGGCTCGCGTGCCCGACGGCAAGACGCAGTGGCTCTGGATTCAGTTCGTCGATCAGACCACGATGGAAGAGCATCAGGAGTTTGCCCAGACCGACCTCAAGGTGGACTCCCGCGAATGGAAGAAGTACACCGTCACCCTCAAGAGCCCGCGCACCATCGAGCGCGCTCAACTGCGCCTGTTCCTCTGCAACGACAAGCGTCGCAGCGGCTCTGGCACGATGGATGTCGAGCACGTCTCGCTCTTCCCCGTCGACACCTACAAGGGCCATGAGAACGGTATGCGCCGCGACGTCGCACAGGCTCTCGAAGACCTTCACCCCGGCGTCTTCCGCTTCCCCGGCGGCTGCATCGTCGAGGGCACCACGCTCGAGCTCCGCTACCAGTGGAAGAACACCGTAGGTCCCGTCGAGAACCGCCCCATCAACAAGAACCGCTGGGAGAACACCTTCACCTATCGCTACTATCCCGACTACTTCCAGTCGTACGGCCTCGGTTTCTTCGAGTACTTCCAGCTCGCTGAGGAGATTGGTGCCGAGCCACTGCCCGTGCTCAATGTAGGCATGGCCTGCCAGTTCCAGAACGGCGAGGATGCCCATGCTCCCTGCACCAAGGAAGGCCTGCAGCAGTTCATCGACGACTGCATCGACCTCATCGACTTCGCCAACGGCGACCCCGCCACAAACAAGTGGGCTAAGCTGCGCGCCGATATGGGTCACCCCGCACCCTTCAACCTCAAGTTCCTGGCCATCGGCAACGAGCAGTGGGAGAAGCCTTACTTCGACCGCCTCGCCATCATCGCCCCCGAGGTGCGCAAGGCTCACCCCGAAATCAAGCTCATCGGCACCAGCGGACCTAATGCCGAGGACGACCACTTCAAGAACGGATGGCCTGCCATGCGCAATCTCAAGGCCGATCTCGTCGACGAGCACTACTACCGCGACGTCAAATGGTACCAGAACTGGATGAACCGCTACGACGACCGCATGTTCTACACCAAGGACGGTCCGCGTGTCTTCGCAGGCGAATGGGCTTGCCACGACCGCGGTAAGAAGTGGAACCACGCTGGAGCCTCCATCTATGAAGCTGCCTTCATGACCAACATCGAGCGCAATGCCGACCTCGTGCACATGGCCACCTATGCACCCCTCTTCGCACATGTCGATGGCTGGCAGTGGCGTCCCGACCTCATCTGGTACGACAACCTGCACACCGCCCGCACAGCCTCGTACTACGTCCAGCAGCTCTACATGCTCAACCGAGGCACCAACGTCCTGCCTACGACCGTCAGCATCGACGGCGGTAAGCCTTCGGTCAACCCTGTGCCGAAGGGCGAGGACGGCGTCTTCGCCTCCAGCGTCATCGACCGTGAGAAGCAGGAGATCATCGTCAAGGTCATCAACACCACCTCTCAGGCTCAGTCCATTGTCATCAACCTCAGCGGCCTGAAAGCTAAAAACATGCCCGCTACAGCGGCTGTCACCAGCCTTGACTGCTCCGACTACGATGCTGAGAACCTCCCCTCAAAGCCTGAGCGCGTAAGTCCGAAAGCATCCACAGCGGCCATCACGGCCGGCAAGCAACCCTCGCTCAGCGCCACCGTACCCGCCAAGACCTTCCAGGTCTATAAGGTGAAGATCTGAACGCTTTTAAGCGTCGCTGCAGTTTCCGCCCGCTGTGCACACACTTTTGGCCACCAGTGTGTGGATTGCGGGTGGATAGTCTTCAACTTGGAACTTCAACATAACAAAACTTACCACTCAGAAAAGATGAAACGAGCCTTATTTATAATCCTTACGATGTGCCTCATGGCCGTGAGCGCATGGGCTGCCAAGACTGTGTATATCCCCTCGACATGGGTCTACAACTCGAGTACGAAAGAGTACACCGAGGGCGGCAACAACGACCTGCAGTGGTCGATGAACCGCAGCAAGCAGTCGGACAACTGCATCGTCTTCTGGCAGAAAGGCTTCGGCACAGACCCCACGACGGGCTCCCTGACTTTCGATCCCGATGCCGTGCTCGCCGTGGCCGAGGCGTGCTTTGCCAAGAATGTCAACGAGTTGGGCTTCTCGTGCAGCAACATGCTCAACAAGTACAAGCTGATGATACTGATGAACTACACTACTGATTGGGTGTGCTACGGCGGAGGCTACGACTTCGAGGTCAGCGCGCTGTGGATAGCCCCGTCGGCCGTCAGCCCTGCCGGCCACGCGCTGGCGCACGAGGTGGGCCACTCATTTCACTACATGTGCTACGCCGAGGCTGCCAACTACAGCCATACGTCGTCGTCGACGATCAACACAGGCTTCCATCTTGCCTGCGGCAACGGGCAGGCCATCTGGGAGCAGACCGCACAGTGGCAGGCCGCCCAGAGCTACCCCGAGGCTATGTTCGGCGAGAGCTACCCCCTCTTCGGCAACAACGCCAACTATGCCTTCTCACACGAATGGATGCGCTATCAGTCCTACTGGTTTCTGTATTATCTCTGCGACCACTACAACGACCTTACGACAATCTCAAAGGTGTGGAAACAGCCCATGACGGGGCAGAGCAATGGCTCGGCAACAGATTTCTGCCAGGCGCTGATGGCCAACAAGAGCCTGACGGCGGTGCAGTTCTACGCGCTCTACTTCGACTACGCCCTCCGCTCAGCCACCTTCGACTTCACGGCAGCTGCCTCCTATCGCGACGACTACGTGGGGCGCTTCGACTTCTACGCAGCCCAGCTTGCCGAGCACCAATACCAGGTGGCATACGCCAGCTGTCCGCAGTCCACAGGCTTCAACGTCATCGAGCTCTCCGTGCCCTCTGCCGGCACCTCCATCTCCACGGCCTTCACGGCGCTCACCCATGGCTGCGCCCTGGCTGCAGCTGACCCGGCACAGTACAACAACGGTGAGCCCAACTCGCTCGTCGCGGCAGGCGTGGACCGGTACAACTCTGCAGGGACAGCCTCAGCCCGGGGCTTCCGCGTAGGATACGTTTTCCTAAAGACCGACGGCACCCGCACCTACGTCAACGACAACACCGTCCACTGCACCGGCACAGCCGAGAAGACAGAGACCATCGCGGCCACCGTGCCTGCGGGCACCAGCCGCATCTTCCTCGTCGTAGCCCCGGCACTCACTCAATACGTCGGCCACCCTTGGGACGAGGACATCACCAACGACGACCAGTGGCCCTACCGCTTCACGCTGACCAACACCGACCTCAAGGGCGCGAAGATAGTAGAGAGCGTGCCCGACGAACCAGCCTTCGACAAAGTCATCGACGGGCGTGACATCGCCGACGTGACGCTGACCTACCACGTGACGCTACCGCCCACCGACGGTTATGACGGCGCTACCGTGACCTTCAACAACAACGGCCTAAACGCGCTCTGCACAGCCTTTCAGCTTGAAGGCGACGCTATCTTCAATGCCATCGTAGATTACAGTTCGGCAGGTCCGGCCAAAGGCAAGATTATGAACTACGCCGCCAATGCCGACGGCACGCTGCAGGCGGCAGGACAATCGACCAACGGCGACTTCGGCCACTGGTTCGACCCTGCAGGCACGGTTACTGCATGGGACAACAACTCCGTAGTTTTCGCCGAATTCACCAAGAGCACAAAATCAGCCGTCATAGGGCAGTTCCCCGGAGCCAATGCCAGCGGTACTATGCGTACTGTCCGAGAGGCTTTGCGCTACAAAGACTCAGCAGGCAACACCGCAACGGCCTACCTCGTGTTCAATATCGCGTTCAGGGACAATGCATCGCCCGTGGCTTACCTGCAAGCCATCAGCTATGGCGAAGCCCTGCTGGGCGACGTGAACCGCGACGGCAGCATAACGATTGCCGACGTCACTGCACTGGTGAACATCCTCCTCGGTAAGGATGGCTCCGACGAGAGCCTCTATGACTACGATGCAGCCGACGTGAACCGCGACGGCAGCATAACGATTGCCGACGTCACCGCCCTCGTGAACATCCTCCTCGGTAAGTAGCCCTTTACGAGAAGATGCAATCGGATTTTTGAGCGAAAGGAACAGGAACGACTGAAAATCCCCGCTGCCAGCATCCAATCTGGCAGCGGGGATTATTTATTTTCACACTTTCACTAAAAGTGGCTCGACCCGTCGAAGCAGTGGGTGCAGACTTTGCATTTGGGCAGGCCGATAGCCTTGATGAGGATTTCGAGAGTGTTGAACTTGAGTGAGCTGAGGCCAAGGCGGCGCCCCATCTCGGTGACCATGGCGCGGTACTTCTCGGAGTCGGTGCGGGCATATTCCTGCAAGATCTCGTTGGGAGTAGAGGCTTCGCCACCGAGGCCTCCGGGCGTCTTGTCGTGGTCGTCCTCGAGGTCGTGGATTACCTGGCGTGTGAGGAGCTCCATGTCGCTCTTCGAGGCTGAGAAGTTTATGAACGGGCATCCGTAGATGAGCGGCGGGCAGGCTATGCGCATGTGCACCTCCTTGGCTCCGAGGTCGAAGAGGCAGCGCACGTTGTCGCGGAGCTGTGTGCCGCGCACGATGCTGTCGTCGCAGAAGAGGCAGCGCCGGCCGTTGAGGGCGTCGCGGTTGGGGATGAGTTTCATCTTGGCAACGAGGTTGCGCGTGAGCTGATTGCCGGGCATGAAGGAGCGCGGCCACGTTGGTGTATACTTCGAGATGGCACGGCGATAGGGGGCTCCTATGCCTTCGGCGTAGCCTGTGGCCATGCCTACGCCAGAGTCTGGTATGCCGGCCACGAGGTCCACTTCGGTAGGGTCTTGCTCGCCCATGAGCACTCCGCAGGCGTGGCGCATGGCCTCGACGTTGCGCCCCTCGTAGGTGGAGGTGGGGAATCCGTAGTAGACCCACAGGAAGGAGCACACCTGCATCTCCTCCTCGGGCGCTCGCAGCTGCTCCATGCCATCGGCTGTGAGCCGCACGATCTCGCCCGGACCTACGAAATGGTCGACGTCGAAGCCGAGGTTGGGGAAGGCTGTCGTCTCGGAGGTGGCGGCCCAGGCGCCTTCTTTCTTGCCTATGACGATAGGCGTGCGCCCGAGGCGGTCGCGTGCGGCTATGATGCCGTTCTCGGTGAGAATAAGCATCGAGCATGAGCCTTTCACCTTGCGGTAGACGTTCTCTATGCCGTCGACGAAGCTCTTGCCGCGTGCTATGAGCAACGTGATGAGCTCCGTGGGGTTGGTCTTGCCGCTGGACATCTCGGAGAAGTGGTCGCCCTCATTGAGGAGCTCGCGTGTGAGTTCGTCGAGGTTGTTGATTTTTGCCACGGTGACGACGGCCATCTTGCCCAGGTGTGAGTTGACCATGATGGGCTGCGGGTCGGTGTCTGAGATGACGCCTATGCCGCTGTTGCCGGGGAACTTCTGCAGTTCGGTCTCGAAGCGGGTGCGGAAGTACTGGTTCTCGAGGTTGTGGATGCTTCGGTAGAATCCCTTTTCGGCTGAGTAGGTGGCGAGACCGCCGCGTTTGGTGCCGAGGTGTGAGTTGTAGTCCGTCCCGTAATAGAGATCAGTGATACAGGGTTGTGTTTGTATGGTTCCGAAAAAGCCGCCCATGTGTTATTTGGAGTTTAACGTTTAAATTTGAGAGTTTGAAGTTTTATCTGTCGCGCCAGAAGGAGCGCGTGAATAGTACTACTACGCTGATGATCTCGAGACGCCCCATGAGCATGAGCAGCGTGAGCAGCCATTTTATCAGCCCCGGCAGCACGCCCCACGACATGGTTGGGCCTATCTCAAGGCCGAGGGTTGGCCCTACGTTGCTGGCGCACGAGAGGGCTATGGTTATGGAGTTGGTGCTGTCGACACCCGTGAGTATCATGATGAAGTATGTTACGAGGCAGAGCATGAGGTAGAGTGCAAAATATCCGAGCAATGTGGCCTGCGTGGAGTAGGGGATGGGCTGCCTGTTGACTCGCACGGGCAGTATAGCTCTTGGGTGGAGCACGCGTCGCAGCTCGTTGCGCACCACTTCGAGCGCCATGACGCCACGCACGCATTTGAAGCCGCCGGCCGTTGAGCCTGAGCATCCGCCGAAGAACATGAGCACGGAGAGTACGACCCATGTGATGTGGGGCCACTGCCCAGCGTCGTCGTTGAAGATGCCAGTCGTAGTGGCAAAGGATACGACCTGAAAGAGGCTTGAGCGGAAGGCGTCCTCGCACTCATAATGGCATTTGCGCATGAGCGTGAGCATGATGAATAGTGTGGCGCTGACAATCAGAAAGAGGAACAGGCGCAGCTCTGAGTTGCGGAAGAACTGTCGGAAGCGCCCTTTGAGCACCGACACGTAGAGCAGCGAGAAGCTGGTGCCTGAGAGCAGCATGAAGGCTATGGCCGTGTAGTCTATGTAGGGGCTGTGGAAGTAGCCTGTGCTGGCGTTGTGCGTGGCGAAGCCGCCGGTTGCGGTGGCTGTCATGGCGTAGTTGACGCTGTCAAAGGGGCTCATGCCTTCGACCCAGAAGAGCAGGGCGCAGACGGCGGTGAGCAGGACGTAGATGCCCCAGATCCATTTGGCAGAGGTGCTGAGGCGCGGGTGCAGTTTGTTGCGCATGGGTCCTGTGGCTTCGGCAGAGAAGACGCGCAGGCCGCCCTCGATGATTGATGGAATGATTGCTATGGTGAAGAACACGATGCCGAGGCCGCCGATCCACTGCGTAAGGCTGCGCCAGAAGAGTAGCGCGCGCGGCAGGCTCTCGACGTCGTCGATGAGGCTTGCGCCCGTCGTGGTGAATCCCGACATGGTCTCGAAGTAGGCATCGGTGATGCTGGGCACGTAGCCGCTGGCAACGAAGGGAATGGAGCCGAGAGCGCTGAAGACTACCCACGTGAGCGAGACGATGAGGTAAGCGTCGCGGCGGTGCATGAAGGACGAGGCGTCGCGTCCCAGGCGCTGCAGCAGGCCGGAGAAGAAGCACGTCACGGCCAGCGCGAAGGCGAAGGCCAGCCAGTCATCGCCATGGCAGCAGATGGACATAACAAGGCACACAATCAACATCACTGCTTCAATGCCAAGCAGTTGACCAAGAATTTTGGACAGAAGTCTCCAGTTGATCATGTGGGCTGGTGGGCGTTCGCGTCTGCTGTTTTGCGGCGCAAAGGTAAGACATTAAGTGAAAAATTAAAAGTGAAAAGAGAAAAATTATAGGGTTCAATGCAATTATTTTGATGAATAATAAGGGCAGAACGACAAAAAATGTTACCTTTGTGGCCAAAGAATATATCAATATAAATTACTAAACCAACACACTTATGTTTGAAAACCAACCCAAAGGCCTCTATGCTCTTGCATTGGCCAACACGGGCGAGCGCTTCGGCTACTACACAATGATAGCCGTCTTCGCCCTTTTTCTTGGCGAGAACTTCGGTCTCTCGGAGTCTGTCTCTGGCATCATCTACGGCTCGTTCCTCGGGCTGGTCTATTTCCTGCCTCTGGTAGGCGGTATCCTTGCCGATAAGTTCGGCTTCGGACGGATGGTGACCATCGGCATCCTCATCATGTTCTTCGGCTACCTGCTGCTGTCGGTGCCCCTCGGTAGCGGCGGCTTCGCCCTCGCCGGCATGTTCGCCGCCCTGTTGCTCATCTCGTTCGGCACGGGCCTGTTCAAGGGCAACCTGCAGGTGATGGTGGGTAACCTCTACGACGACCCTCAGTATGCAGCTCGTCGCGACTCCGGCTTCTCAATTTTCTACATGGCCATCAACATAGGCGCCCTCTTCGCTCCCACCGCAGCCGTGTCGATTATGAAGTGGGCTCAGGAGAGCCTCGGCTTCAGCCATGCCGACAGCTACCACTTCGCCTTCGCCGTAGCCTGCGCTTCGCTCATCCTCTCCATAGCCATCTATTACGGCTTCCGCAGCTGGTTCCGCCACGTCGAGGGCGACAAGAAGCAGGACGCAGCCGCAGGCATCGCCCCCGCTGAGGAACTCACGCCCGAGGAGACTCGCCAGCGCATTACGGCCCTCGTGCTCGTCTTCGCCGTCGTCATCTTCTTCTGGATGGCTTTCCACCAGAATGGCCTTTCGCTCACCTACTTTGCCAATCAGTTCACGCAGAAGACAGCTGAGGGCGTCCACACCATGCCCTTCAGCGTGTGGAACCTCGTGGCTATCATATTCATCGTCTATGGCCTGTTCTCCGTGTTCCAGTCGAAGACTGCCAAGGCTCGTTGGATTGCAGTAGCCGTCGTTGCCGCTGCCTGCGCCTTCCTCTGCTATAAGTACACACAGGCAACAGGCAGCGTCGACATCAGCGCCCCCATCTTCCAGCAGTTCAACCCCTTCTACGTCGTGGCACTTACGCCCGTCTCGATGGCCATCTTCGGCGCTCTCGCAGCCAAGGGCAAGGAACCCAAGGCTCCGCGCAAGATAGCCTACGGAATGATTGTTGCTGCCCTGGCTTTCTGCCTGATGATTTTTGCTTCGCAAGGCCTGCTGACGCCCAACGAGCAGAAGGCTGCCATCGAAGCCGGCACTGCAACCTATCCTGCCTCGCCCTATTGGCTCATCACCGTCTACCTCGTCCTCACCTTTGGCGAGCTGCTGCTTTCGCCCATGGGCATCTCCTTCGTCTCGAAGGTGGCTCCACCTAAGTACAAGGGTATGATGATGGGCGGCTGGTTCGTCGCTACTGCTATCGGCAACCTCCTCGTCAGCGTCGGCGGCATCCTCTGGGGCGGTCTCTCATTGACCACCGTCTGGCTCGTCTTCGCAGGCCTCTGCCTGCTCTCGGCTCTCTTCATGTTCGCAATGATGAAGCGTCTGGAGAAGGTGGCTTAAGAGAGTCCGTAGCTACGTACATATTTAAATAGTTATAGTCACACTTCGAAGGCTTCGCGCAGATAAGCCCAAGCCTTTTGCCCAAAACCCTTAAGCCTTTTTGCAAATTAGCTTAAGCCTTTTTGCAAATTAGCTTAAGCCTTTTTGCAAATTAGCTTAAGCCTTTCGCACGAAACCCTTAAGCCTTTCACCCGAAAGCCTTAAGGGTTTTTTTGTGAAGGCCCCAGTTTGCAATGGCCTAAGTTTGCCTCTTCAGCCTAAACCGGTTTGACGTCTGATATGGGCTGAAGAGGTTTTCGGAACTCGTGTGAGAACGGCTGAACCTGCCAAAAAGCTCTAATAATCCTTAAAAAATAGCACTTTTAACCTGTGGGCGGCCTTTTTTTATCGATTTTTTAAGTCGGATTACTTGCAAATTGAAAGAATTTGCATACCTTTGTGCCCGATTCGAATATTTGGCTTAAAGCTCAAAGTTCAGTAAGACGTCAACACAATGACTAACCTTCAGAGGCACAGCGGTGCCGATAAACCCGACGTGATTCCTTATTTCAGAATATCAATACTACTATATGATTAAAAGGATACTACTAATCCTCACGGCAACCATGCTCAGCGTTGCCGCACTTGAAGCACAGACACGAATCCGAGGTACGGTTCTTTTTGAGGATGACGGCGAACCCGTCATCGGGGCGTCAGTAATGGTGCAGGGCACTACAACGGGCGCGCAGACCGACATCGACGGCCACTTCTCGCTCGACGTTGAGGTCGGCCGGAATCTTGTGTTCAGCTATATCGGCATGGAGTCGCAGACGGTCAAAGCCCGCGATGGTATGACGGTGCGCCTCCGCTCGAAGGACGCACAACTTGAGGAGGTCGTCGTAAACGGCATGCAGCGCGTGGATAAGCGACTGAACACAGGTGCCACCGTGAAGATCAATGCCGCCGATGCCAAAATCGACGGTGTGGCAGACATCAGCCGTGCCCTCGAAGGAAGAGCCGCAGGCGTCTCGGTGCAGAATGTCAGCGGCACATTCGGCGCGGCACCTAAGATACGCGTTCGTGGCGCCACAAGCATCTACGGCTCGTCGAAACCCCTGTGGGTGGTCGACGGCGTCATCATGGAGGATGTCGTGGAAGTGTCGGCTGACGACCTCAGCTCGGGCGATCCCAACACGCTCATCTCCTCAGCTATCGCAGGTTTGAACTCCGACGACATCGAGAGCTTCGAGATTCTCAAGGACGGTAGCGCTACATCTATATATGGCGCGCGCGCGATGGCAGGCGTCATCGTCGTGACGACCAAGAAAGGAACGGCAGGGCAGAACCGCATCAGCTACACCGGCGAGTACACCATGCGCCTCAAGCCAAACTACCGCAACTTCAACATCATGAACTCGCAGGACCAGATGTCGGTCTATCAGGAGTTGCAGCAGAAAGGCTACCTCAACTATGCCGAGCTGGCCAACGCCTCAGAAACGGGCGTCTACGGCAAGATGTACCAGATGCTCTCGCAGTACGACCCCACGACGGGCACCTTCGCCTTGCGCAACACGCCCGAGGCCATCGGGCAGTACCTGCGCGATGCCGAGTACCGCAACACCGACTGGTTCGACCTCCTCTTCAAAACCAACGTCCAGCACACCCATTCAATCAGCATCTCAGGCGGCTCGGACAAGGCACAGTACTATGCCTCCGTCAGTGCCATGGCCGACCCGGGCTGGACGCTCAAGAGCTCCGTCGAGCGCTACACGGCAAATATCAATGCCAACTTCAACCTCTCGAAGAAAGTGACCTTCGGCATCATCTCCAACGCCAGCTACCGCAACCAGGAGGCTCCCGGCACGCTGTCGCGCGAGATAGACCCCGTCAATGGTGCCGTCACACGCTCTTTCGACATCAACCCCTACAGCTTCGCCCTCAACTCCAGCCGTGCCTTGGACCCCGACGCGTACTACACCCGCAACTACGCGCCCTTCAACATCTTCCACGAGCTGGACAACAACTACATCGACCTCAACGTGGCCGACTTCCGCCTGCAGGGCAAGCTCACCTACAAACCCATCCGCAGCATCGAACTCTCGGCCTTGGGAGCTGTGAAATATTCGGCTACGTCGCAGGAACATTCCATCCTCGACCAGTCCAATCAGGCCATGGCCTACCGCGCGATGGACAACTCCACCATTCGCTCCAAGAACACCTATCTCTACACCGACCCCGATAACATCTACGCGCTGCCCGTCTCCGTGATGCCCGAAGGAGGTATCCTCGAGCGCAGCGACCACCGTATGTTCGGCTACGACTTCCGTGGCTCGGCCTCCTACAACGATGTCTTCAACGACCAGCACATCGTGAACGTCTATGCCGGTATGGAGATTAACCACGTCAACCGCCATTCGACTTGGAACCGCGACTGGGGCGTGCTCTTCGAGAACGGCGAGATATCGTCCTTCAACTACCTTGCCTTCAAGCAGATGATGGAGCGCAATACCAACTACTATTCGCTCACCAACACCCGCGAACGCAACGCTGCCTTCTTCGCCAACGCAACCTATTCGTGGCGAAACCGCTACACGCTCAACGGCACCATACGCTACGAGGGCACCAACCGCATGGGCAAGAGCCGCCAGGCACGCTGGCTGCCGACGTGGAACGTGTCGGCAGCATGGAACGTCCACGAGGAGGATTTCTTCGAGGCGCTCCGACCCGCACTCTCGGCGCTGAAGTTCAAGGCCAGCTACTCGCTGACCGCCGACCGCGGACCTGCCAGCGTCACCAACTCAACAGCCATCTACACCTCCTACAACCCCTGGCGTCCCTTCACCGACGTCAAGGAGAGCGGCGTCACCATAGCGTGGCCGGCAAACCCCAACCTGACCTACGAAAAGAAGCATGAGCTCAACCTCGGCTTCGAAGCCGGATTCATTGACAACCGCATCAACCTGACCTTCGACTGGTACAAGCGCAACAACTACGACCTCATCGGCTCCATGGTCACGCCTGGCTATGCCGGCGGCATCGTCCTCTATGCCAACATGGCCGAGATGAAGGCCAGCGGCGTGGAGGTAAGCCTCTCGACGACCAACATCAAGCGCAAGGACTTCTCGTGGACGACGAGCTTCGTCTACTCCCACACCAGCAATGAGGTCACCAAGCTGCAGTCGGCAGAGCGCCTGATCGACCTCGTCACGGGCAGTGGCTTCGCCCTCGAAGGCTACCCCGTGCGCAGTATCTTCTCCATACCTTTCGCAGGCTTGAACGATCAAGGTCTGCCCACCTTCTATGCCAGCGGAGGCTACCGAACGACCAGCGACATCTTCTTCCAGGAGACCGACCCCGAAGAGCTGAAGTTCCTCAAGTACTCAGGCTCTGCCGACCCCACCGATATGGGTTCGTTCGGCAATATCTTCAAGTGGAAAGGCCTGACGCTGAACGTGTTCATCACCTACTCCTTCGGCAACGTCGTGCGCCTCGACCCTGTCTTCTCCAGCGTCTATAGCGAGCTGGCTGCCATGCCTAAGGAGTTCCGCAACCGCTGGACGGTGCCCGGCGACGAGAACCACACCGACATACCCGTCATCGCCAGTTCACGCCAAAACCGCTCCGACACCGACCTCAGCATTGCCTACAATGCCTACAACTACTCCACGGCACGCATCGCCAAGGGCGACTTCATCCGCATGAAGGAAATCTCCCTCGGCTACGACTTCCCCAAGACCATCGCTTCGAAGCTCGCCTTGAGCACCTTGGGACTGAAGCTGCAGGCCACCAACTGCTTCCTGATCTATGCCGACAAGAAACTCAATGGTCAGGATCCCGAGTTCACCAACTCCGGCGGTGTGGCCGTCCCGATGCCTAAACAGTTTACGTTAACCCTGCGTCTTGGACTCTAAACATACAGCACAATATGAAAACAACATCTAAATTCTTTAATGTCTTCGTATGTTGCTGTATCACAGCAACGCTCATAACCCTCGCCGCCTGCAACGACTACCTCGACGAGCTGCCCGACAACCGCACGGAACTCAACTCTGAGGACAAGATAGAGAAGCTGCTCGTCTCGGCCTATTTCACCAACGACCCGCTCTTTGTCTGCGAATTTATGTCCGACAATGTCGACGACTATGGCGACAACAACCCAAATACGAACCGCTTCGTCGACCAGGTCTATGCTTGGCAGGACGTGACCGAGGCCAACAACGAGAGCCCCGAGAACTTCTGGGCCAACTGCTACGACCGTATCTCTGTAGCTAACACTGCCCTTGAGGCCATTGAGGAAATGGGCGGTGCCACGACAACGCGCCTCCAGCACCTGCGTGCCGAAGCGCTGCTTTGCCGTGCCTACGCCCACTTCATGCTGGCAAATATGTACTGCCAGGCTTACCGCTCTACCGATGCTTCCGAGCAGCTGGGCATCGTCTATATGGACCATACGCCCACCGACCTCGACGAAAACCCCGACCGCCCATCGCTGGCTTACGTCTATGAAAGGATTGACAAGGATATCCAGGAGGCACTGCCCATCGTAGGTTCAGACTACGCCGTGCCCAAGTACCACTTCAACGAGCGCGCTGCTTACGCCTTTGCTGCCCGTTTCTATCTCTACTACGAGAAGTGGGACAAGGTCATCACCTACGCCAACCAATGCCTCGGCAGTGCGCCAAAGGCTATGCTTCGCGACTGGGCTTACACGGCAACGTTGATTCAGGCCTGGGATGCCATCTCGCAGCATTATATCGATGCCTCGCTCAACTGCAACCTCATGATGCTGACCTCCTACTCCTACATGGGATTGGTCTTCGGTCCCTACCGCTATCTCTCGAAATACTCCCATGGCAAGTACTTGGCTGAACACGAGGACGGCGAGGCGCCTAACATCTGGGGCGACGACCCGTTCTACTCGGACATGCACACCTATTCAGCCACGAACCTCGACAAGACCATCTTCTGGAAGTTGCCTTACCTCTTCGAGTATGTCGATGCTCGCGCCGGTACGGGCTACTACCGCACCGTATATCCCGCCTTCACCACCGACGAGTGCCTGCTCAACCGTGCTGAGGCTTACGTCCTCACGGGCCAGTACGACCGCGCTGCCGCCGACCTGACGCTGTGGATGCAGAATATCATCAACACCACGTTGGTGCTTACGCCCGACGATATACAGGAGTTCTACAACGACGTCGCCTATAGTTACGAGGACGAGGCCGGCATCGAGTCAACAATAAAGAAGCATCTCCATCCCTCCTTCGACATTGGCGAAGAGGGCGGACGCGTGGAGACGATGCTGCAGTGCGTCCTCGGTTTCCGCCGCATCGAGACGCTGCAGGCCGGTATGCGCTGGTACGACATCAAGCGCTACGGCATCGAGATTGTGCGTCGCGTCATGGGTGCCGACGGTAAACCTCTGCGCAGAACCGATGTCTTAACGAAAGACGACCTGCGTCGCGCTGTCCAGATTCCCCTCCGCATCCGTCACAACAGCGACCACGGCGGCGTAACGCCTAACCCACGCGACACCAGCGAGCCGCGCATCGACGGAAAGGACCTTAGTGGCGAAAGTTTTAATCCCATTACGACACCCAAACTTTGAATAACAACACAACGAATATGTCTGGATATAAGTATTTAATGGCGTTCGCTGCTGTCTGTAGCTTCGCTGCAACGTCGCTGCTGGTAGCCTGCTCCGAGGACGAACTCAGTAGCGAGAGCGTCATCACCGTAGACAAGGTCGCCTACACGCCCTTCGACTACTGGCTGCAGCGCAACTACGTAGCGCCCTACAACATCGCCTTCAAGTACCGCTACGAGGACAACGAGTCCGACATGAACTACTACACCATCCCAGCCCGCTACGACATGACCATCAAGATGGCGCACCTGGTGAAGTTCCTCTGCATCGAAGCTTACGACGAAGTCGGCGGCATCGAATTCACCCGCAGCTACTTCCCCAAGATGATCTTCACCATCGGTGAGTGGGAGTACAAGAACAACGGCACTTACATCCTCGGTACGGCCGAGGGCGGTCGCAAGATTCTGCTCTCCGGCGTCAACTACTTGGGACAATACCTCAAGAGCCCTGACGCCCTCAACGAGTACTACCTTCGCACAATCCACCACGAGTTCACGCACATCCTCAACCAGACGGTCAACTACTCGGCTGACTTCCAACTCATCACCGGCACCGCCTACGTTGCCGACAAATGGAGCGAGGCGCCTTTCGTTAGCGACTATCTCCAGCGCGGCTTCATCACGGCCTACGCCCAGCATTCCCACACCGAGGACTATGCCGAGATGCTCTCCATGTACATCTGCACTACCAAGGCGCAGTGGGATGCCTGGATGCAGGAGGCGGGCAGCGAGGGCGAGCGCCTAATTACCGCCAAGCTCGAAATGGTGAAGGCCTATATGCTCAACTCCTTCAGCGTGGACATCGATGTGTTGCGCAACACCATCCAGCGCCGTCAGAACGAGCTCGTCAGCGGCTACATCGACCTCGACGATATCGAAATAAAATAATGTAACACATAAAGCTATGCGCCGAAGATATTTTACATTATACATTCAACATTTCACATTCATCGTTGCAGTAGCAGTGATGGTTGCCTCCTGCCTCAAAAATCAGGAAGACTACTTCGACAAGTCGCCTTCGACACGCCTGCAGCAGACCATCGAGGACGTGCAGCAGTTGCTGCGCAGCTCAGAATATGGCTGGGAGTTTGAATACTATCCCCACGGAGAGCTCGCCTACGGCGGCATCGTCTATCTGGTGAAGTTCGACTCGCTGGAGGCCACCGTCTCGTGCTCGCTCATCCCCGACAGCACCGTGACCTCATACTACCGCATGACCAACGACAACGGTCCCGTGCTGACCTTCGACACCTACAACGATCTGCTGCACTATTTCTCTACGCCCAGCTCCAGCGAGTATGAGGCCAAGGGCGGCGAGTTTGAGTTCGTGGTCAACGACTACACCGAGGACGTCATCACCCTCTACGGCAAGAAGACCCACAATACGATGTACCTGCGCCGGCTGACCTCCTCGCCCGACGACTATGCCGAGCGCACCGTGGGCATCTACGACAACTTCATCAAGGACTTCACGGGCAGCGCCGAAGGCAGCTTCGACGTCCTCTCGCGCAAGCTCACCCTCAAGGGCAGCGACAGTCACATAGCCTTCGCCTTCACCGACCGTGGCATCCACCTCTATCGGCCCATCCTCATCGACGGTGTTACGGTGCAGACCTTCGAGTACGACGCAGAGGCAAGTCAACTGCGGGCGCTCGATGAAGGGGCCGAGGGCATTACTTTGCAAGGCGAGCCTATGCCTTCAGATATCATGCGTTTCAGCGAATATGCCAGTCGCTACATCCTGCGCTACGACAAAGGTTCGTCGACGGCCACCATCGAGCTGGTGCCCAACCGTCTCGAAGGAAACTATCGTCTGCGCGGTCTCAGCCCGATGTACGAGTTGGTGCTCAACTACGACACAGAGACGGGTGAGCTCATCCTCGGCCCGCAGATTGTAGGCGACATCGACGGCAGTTCCGTATATTTCGCCACCTACGGCTCAGGCATCTGGATTGGCGACAACTGCTCCTTCACCATCAAGTGGAACGGCAACCGCTTCTATCCCACCTTCAACTTCGTGCCTACCTTCCCCGACCGCTACGACTGCCAGTCGGCACTGCTCATCACGCTCGTTGAGACCGAGACCGGCTACGCAGCCTCCATCGTGGATAAGGCCGAATGGACGACCAATGGCACTTGCGTGTTCATGAATATTGTATCACTCAGTAAACTGCGCAACTGAATATGAAAGCACGTCTGCACTTGTATCTTCTCCTCGCGCTGCTTCTCCCTTGGAGCATCGCCTTTGTGTCCTGTGGCAGCGACGATGATCCCGTAGGGTCTGTCGAGGCACCCCTCAGCATCGTCAAGAGCGACCTGCTCTTCGATTCGTCGGCGCGCACCGGTTCAGTGGAACTGAAGAGTTCATCGCCTTTGACCGCCAGCAGCTCCTCGGCTTGGTGTTCAGCTCGCGTCGAAGGCAACATCGTATATGTCAGCGTCGAGGGCAATGAGTCCTTCGACGGGCGCACCGCCATCGTCACCGTGCGTAACGCCGAAGCTGTAAGCCTCGAGATTCCCGTTCAGCAGCGCGGAATGGTCGTCGAGCAGATTCCTGAGAGCAGCCATTATGTGGTGCCTGAGGGCGAAGTCATTAAATATACCGTTCGCCACGACAAGCCTATCACCGTCTCGGCCAACGTGGACTGGATCCATCCCGCAGTCATTGATGACACCATTCAGGTTGCCGTGGATGCTAACGTCGGCGGTTGGATGCGCCGTGGCATGCTCACCTACGAATGTGCCGGCTACAGCCACACACTCAACATCTCGCAGTACGATATCCAGAAGGAGGTCGTAGGCACATATCTCTTCGGTGGCGATTCGGGTGGCACAACGATTGGCACACGTGTGGAGCTCGTCATGCGCGACAACCAGCTCTATATGTGCTTCATCCGTAGCGAGACATGGGAGGATATGCCTCTTGACCTCGACCTCGGACGAGGCGTCATCACCTTCTATTCCGGTTTCATGCTTTACCAGTCGGGCACGTCCAACTACGATGCCTTCTTCCTCTTTGACTCTGCAGCCGGTCGGCTCGCCACCGGTGGCGTCGCAACGATGACGGCAGAACTGTCGCACCGCAGTCTCGACGGCGAGGAGTTCACCTACGCCTTCCTGCGCGATGGCGGCACGTGGTCGGGCTATCACCCCGACGGCTTCCTCATCCGCGCTTCTCGTTCGGGCTTGGTCAACACCAGCATCATGCAGGTCACCTCTCCCTTCCTGCTTCAGCTGGGGCCATTGGGGATGGAGTGAGGGAAGAATTAATAATTTAAAGATAAGAATCATAAATTATAAAGAATACAAGCAATGAAGCAACTTTGTACCGTTTTTTTTGTTGCGATTTTATCGCAACTCTCTCATCTCTCTCCCGCCTTCGCTCAGCTCCCCTCTTTTGCGCTGAAGGACATCAATGGTCGTACGGTGCAGACGGATACGCTTGCCCGTCTGGGCGGTGGCAAGCCAGTGATCATCGACTTTTTCGCCACATGGTGCAAGCCCTGCAACCGCGAGCTGGATGCCATCGCTGAAGTGTATGAGGACTGGGTCGAAGAGACTGGCGTCAAGCTCGTGGCCATCAGCATCGACCAGGCGCAGAATGTCAACAAGGTGAAGCCCCTCGTGGACAATCACGGCTGGACGTACGACGTGCTACTCGACCCTAATAGTGATTTCTGCAAGGCTTTGGGAATCCAGCTTATTCCGTACACTTTGATTATTGATGCCGATGGAAAAATTGTCTATCGCCACAATGGTTACACCGAAGGGGCAGAAGAGGAACTAATTGAGAAAGTCCGGGAATTGGAAAAAGGAAAAAAGAGTGACAAGTGAGCCCTCCTTTAATCCCCTGTAAGGGATGACGCTAGGGATGTGAAAAATGTAAAGTGAAAAATGAAAAGTAATAAATCTTCATTCTTCATTTTGGCTTTCGCAGTCGGCTTGATGAATTTGACGGCGACGGCACAGGAACCGAAGAAAGTGACAGTGTCGGGTAGCGTACAGAGTGATATTCTCATTCCCCAAGAGGATAAAGCCATCAATGCTCCGAAGTACGACGAATGGGCGCTCACCAACACCTATGCCGACGTGCAGCTGCAGAGCCGATATGTAGATGCCGGAGTTCGTTTCGAGTTCCTGCAATACCCGTTGCCAGGTTATGAGCCAGACTTCAAGGGCTGGGGCGTGCCTAACGTATACGTCAAGGGCCACTACAAACAGTTGGAGGTCACGGCAGGCAGCTACTACGAGCAGTTCGGATCGGGCTTTATCCTGCGAACCTATGAGGAGCGCAGCCTCGGCATAGACAACTCGCTGCTCGGCGGACGCGTTCAGTGGAAACCATTCCGTGGAGTGACGCTCAAGGCTCTCACGGGTAAGCAACGCCGCTACTGGGAGCTGAACAAGTCGTGGATCACTGGAGCCGATGCCGAGCTGAGCATCGACGAGTTGATACCCGCCCTCGGGAACCATCAGACGTTTCTCAGCCTCGGCGGTTCATACGTCAACAAGCATGAGCGTGCTGAGGACTTCTTCGTGGACCCCGTTCACAAACTCAACCTGCCCGAGAATGTCAATGCTTTCGATGTGCGGGCACGTCTGCAGAAGAGCGGCTTCAACCTGTTGGCCGAATATGCACAGAAGTCGCAAGACCCCAACTTCGACAATGGTTATGTCTATCGCCCTGGGCGTGTGGCTATGCTCTCCGGCAGCTATTCGCAGCGCGGCATGAGCATCCTCCTTCAGGCCAAGCATAGCGACAATATGTCGTTTCGCAGCCGCCGCACTATGGACGGCACCTCGTCGATGCTCAACCATCTGCCCGCCTTCACCCTCGACCACACCTATGCTCTCGCTGCCCTTTACCCCTACGCCACACACCCCGACGGCGAGTGGGCCTATCAGGCTGAGTTTGGCTATCAGTTTAAGCGCAAGACAGCCCTTGGCGGTAAGTATGGCACCAACGTCCGTGTTAACTTCTCACATGTGCGGGGCATCGGCACGGTTGAGCAACTGGCTAACAAAGAACAGCCAGGCAGCGACGGCTACCACCTCGGATTCTTCAATCAGGGCGACGAGACCTACTACCAGGATATTAACGTGCAGTTCGACAAACGGCTCACCTCTGCTTGGCGTCTGACGCTGATGTACATGAACCAGCGCTACAATCAGACTATCGTCGAGGGTCATGGTGGTATGATCAACAGCAACATTTTCGTGGGCGAAGCAAAGTGGAAGATTAACTCCAAGCTGACCCTCCGCGGCGAGGCACAATACCTCTTCACCAAGGACGACGATGGCGACTGGGCTTTCGGCCTGCTCGAACTCTCCTTCCTGCCACATTGGATGTTTACCCTCTCGGATATGTATAATGTCGGCGAGACCAACAACCATTACTACATGGGTAGCGTCACCTACAACCATGGTGCTCATCGCCTGCAGGTCGGCTACGGCCGAACGCGTGCCGGATTCAACTGCTCTGGAGGTGTATGCCGCTATGTGCCTGCCTCGCGTGGTTTGGCGCTGTCGTACAACTATAACTTCTGATTCCTTTCTTCCCTATATGACAATGAGGACGTATTTTTCACTTTTCATTATTTCACTTTTCACTTTTTGCGCTTGTTCCCCCATCTCCGACGACGAGCGGCTGATCTATGTCGAGCCGGTTGATGCCAACCGGGCGGTGCTCATCGAGGACTTCACGGGTCAGGACTGCAGCAACTGCCCGAACGCAGCGGCAGAGATACAGAAGATCAAGGAGCAATACGCCGACGGCACCGTCATCTCCGTGGCCATACACGGCGGTCCTCTGGCACGCAACAGCACGGCGCGCGTCGTGGGTCTGCGCTCAGCGTTGGGCGATGCCTACGTCGAGCGCTGGGGCGTGGCTAACACCCTGCCCAAAGGCTTTGTGAACCGCGTCGGCGAACCCTCGAACCCCGATCAGTGGGGCACAGCCGTTCGCGATGCCGTGCAGGAACGCTCACAGCTGCAGTTAGACATCACCACCGAACTCGATACCCTGTCACGCGTCCTGCACATTGACGTCGAAGCCCTGGGATTGCAGTTTGTGGAAGGCAAGCTGCAGGTGTGGCTCACCGAGAGCGGCATTGTCACGCTGCAGGCCATGCCCGACGGCACGCGCAACGGAGCCTACGTCCACAACCACGTCCTGCGCGCCGCTGTCAACGGCACTTGGGGCGAACCCTTCTCCATCGCATCCGGTGCTTTCTCCACGTCGAGCTACGATTGCACGCTCGATGAGAACTGGGATGCCCGGCAAATCGCCGCCGTCGCCTTCGTATATAACGACAGCGGTGTGCTGCAGGTGGTGGAAAAACCGATTCATTATTAAATATATTCTATATGGTTAAACGATTTACTTCTTTTATGCTGACGGCTATGGTGGCGCTCACGGCTTGGGCGCAGTCGGCCGTCTTCCGTTATCAGGGCAAAGACCTTGCCGATGGCGCAACAGTAACTATCTATGCTGAGGAGGACGAATGGGGCGATGTTGCCTGCGAGACGAATCCAACCAGCAATCCGGCAGGTGGCCTTGTGTTGGTAAACCTTACGTCCAACGCCCTCAACGGCAGTGCCTCGCTGGTCATCAACAGCAACACGATGGCGCCATTCCGTGTGCAATGGTGCATGGGCAGCGAATGTAGGATTTTCACTTCCGATCGCATCGAAGGCAAGGCTTTCAGCGTGCCTGCCGGCGGATACACGCTGACTCAGTTTGATGCTTACTACCCTGAGGCATACGGCGAGATTAATGCAACGCTCACCGCACAGGTCGGCTTCCAGAGGCTTACGGTGAACATACGCTTTGTCAATGCCGATCCTGCAGCCCCGCTGACTTTCGAGCGCCGCTCGGTAGTCGAAGAATATACGGGCACATGGTGCGGTAACTGCACCGCCGGCATGGCAGCTATGAAACTTATGGAGCAAACTTTCGGCGACCGCTTCATCGCCATCGCCGTGCACACAGGCTCGGGCGAGCCTATGAACAATTCGGCTTACTCGCAGGCAGGCCTTGTTCCTACGAGTGTGCCTCGCAGCGCCATTGACCGCGGCGAATATGTCAATTCCTACAGCGGTTCGGCAGGTGCCGCCCGCGCAGGCATCATCGATGATCTCGCTGCAGCCCTCGCTGTGCCGGCTGAAGCTGGCGTGGAGATCTCAGCAACGTGGAACGAAGCAGACCAAAAACGCATAGCCTGCACCGTAGAGACCACCTTCGGCTTCGACCTGGCCACAGCCCCTTACGCCATAGCCCTCATCATCACCGAGGACGGCCTTCACGGCACCGGTTCGGCATGGTTGCAGGAGAACTACTATAGCCACGAGTACGCCAGCAACCGCGAACTCTCCGGATCAGAGATGGATGTCTACTGGGATGCTCCTCGGAAGATTGAGGGCCTCATGTACGACCACGTAGCCGTAGCCACGCTCGGTGTGAAGAGCGGGCAGGCAGGTAGCATCCAAGCGCCAATCGTGAAAGGTCAGCCTCAGACTTATGAGGCTACGGTCGCTGTCGTTGGTAACACCATCATTCAGGACAAGAACAACCTCACGGCCATTGCCATGCTCATAAACACCGACACGGGGCGCGTCGTCAATGCCGCCAAGGCATGTGTGACACCCTTCGGAGGAGATGGGGTTGTGGAAATTAAGAATGAAGAATTAATAATTAAGAATGGGGCAGCCTCAGTGTACGACCTCAGCGGCCGCCGCTTGACGCAGTCGGTTTTAAGACAGGGCGTCTACATCCGCGACGGCAAGAAAGTCATAGCACGTTGACGCATTCATAATTCTTTGAGCTAAAGAAACTATCATTCATCACTCATCATTCATAATCAATTGCACATTTATTATTTTTTGATTCATAAACAACTATGATTTCCGTTAATAAACTATTTCGCAGCACAGCCGCAGCGCTGATGCTGCTCTACGCCACTAATACCTTTGCCCAGCTCGATTTCACGGAGACGTGGATTCAGACATGGGTGCGCATCGTAGCCGTAGGCGATGGCTGCAAAGTAGCTGCCACTCAGATTGACGGCTCAGGCACTCCCGTCTATCGCGAGACACTCGACTGGAAGACTCAGCTTCCGGTGATGTCCAGCGCCGCAGCATTGTTTGCTGGACATGTGCGCCCCGCAGAGGGCTATGCCTTCGTAGGATGGTATATCGACGATGGCGACGGCGTCTTCGATGCTACCAAGGACGAGTATGCCGGCAGCGACAGCGACGGCGGAACGCTCATTACCATAGACATGCAGTTCTTCGGCGAGGAATATGCCACGCGCGACGAGGCCAAGAAAGCGGCCGTACCCACGGCACCGCAGGCCACCGTATTCGCCTTCTTCTCCAACGGCGCCAACGTCGGCGTCAGCGAGAAACAGGGACAGGAATACGACTGGTATCCTTACGCCGGAGCTGTTGATATCGACAAATTCCCCAATTCCAAGGGCGACGAAGTCACCGTAGAAGCCTTCCCCGCCGACGGCTACGAGTTTGCTTACTGGCGCACCAACTATTACACTGACGACCCGAACGGTAAGGTCGTCAGCACCGATAATCCCTACACCTTCACCGTCACCGAGGGGCAGACGCTCTATGCCGTGTTCCGCGACCTCGAGGCTCCCAGCTACGATTTCCCCGCGGAGGGCGGCTGGAAGGTAGTCAACCTCAACGCCAACTGGGTCCTCGACGACGTCTCAGACTGCACCGTCTACATCTTCAACCCTGAAGACATCCAGCGTGCCGACGGCCGCGTGCTGCTCAACACCGACGACGAGGACGCGCAGTTCCGTTTCGCTCAGTGGCAGGGAAGACCTACGCTCATGTACGGCCGTGGACACGTCAGTTTCCTCTTCCGCTGGCCCTACGGCATCTCGCGTGAGGATCCCGTCGTGCAGTGGGCCGACCAAGGCGGCGCCACCATCACCGGCAGTGCTACCGACGACGTGCCCCACTACGTCTATGTCTTCAAGGAGGACGTCGGAGCCTTCATCCTCTGGGGCCACACCGACTTCTACTATCACCCCGACGAGGCTCAGACCACCATCAAGGTGCCTGCCAACACGGCCTACATCAATATGCTCGCTTCAGACCTTACCGACGACGAGGGTAACATACCCTCCGTCATCGCTCTTTCGGCAGAGAGCTACGACTACGCCCTCGAGCACCTCAACGAACTCGTGACCGGCGCCGAGGCGCTGCCCGTCCGCGGCGAAGCAGCCCTCGGCAACGCCCGCATCTACACCCTCAGCGGTCTCAACGTACGCGCCACCAGCCAGCCCGGCATCTATGTCGTCAATGGCAAGAAAGTGGCAGTAAGAAAATAAAGGCGAAGGGTCTGCCGCATCGGCAGTCCTGTGCCTCGCTCTGAAAGGAACGACGCGTAATAAGTCTGCATCCCGTATAAACGAAGTCGCCCGTATGAGATTCAGTTCTCATACGGGCGAGTTTGTTTGTGGCCGTTCGTGTTGGGCTGTTTACTTGGTTCGTGTGGCTGGTTGCGCTTAATTAACGAAAATCTTTTTCCCGCTTGTAATATATAAGCCCCTATGTAGGCATTCATTCTTCATTCTTAACTATTACTGTCCGCTAAACATATTTCGTTAGCAAATATTTAGGGCTGATACCTGCTTTAGGTGTCAGCCCTTTTGGTTACCTTTGCAGTCGCCAAACATAAACAAACATAACCATGGGCAAAAGT
>FLNY01004670.1_pt1 | contig 31754 bp, 22 predicted proteins | sample 1140381 | NCBI WGS metagenome assembly FLNY01 (sample SAMEA3878172, study PRJEB12797) | bioreactor metagenome | biome: Moose rumen | place: Sweden | collected 2011-10 | reverse complement strand
CACCAACATGCCCTCCAACGATGTCGTCAACGCATACCTGGGCGCGGGCACCCCTGTCATCGGCTACGGCTTCGGCTCCTCTGCCATGGCGTCGTTCTTCACCCGCGAAACCTACAACTACGACAACCGCTACATCGGCACCTACACCTTCCGTTACGACGGTTCCTCCAACTTCGGTCCCAACAAGCGCTGGGCTCCCTTCCACTCGCTGGCCTTCGCCTGGCGTTTCTCCAATGAGCCGTTCTTCCCCTCAGGCCTCAAGAACATAGTCACCGACGGCAAGCTCCGTCTGGGCTGGGGCCAGACCGGCAACGCCTCCATCGGCGGATACAAGTGGGGCGCCTCCATGACCAAGGTCGCAACGGGCCTCGGCACCGGTTACCGCCAGAGCAACATCCCCAACCTCGACATCATGTGGGAAAAGCAGGAGCAGATCAACGTAGGTCTCGACCTCGCATTCCTCCAGAACCGCATCAACCTGGTGGTCGACTGGTACAACAAGCAGTCCAAGGACATGCTCATGCCCATGCAGATGCCCACGTATATGGGCACTTCCGGCAACGGATCCTCCGCCCTCGCCGCCCCTTACGGCAACTATGGCAACATCCAGAACACCGGTCTTGAAATCACCCTCACCGCACACCCTGTCGAGAACAAGGACTTCCACTGGACTACCGAAGGCCAGGTTTCCTTCAACCGCAACAAGCTGGTGGCCCTCGCAGGCACGGCGTCCGCCGCCATCGTGGGCTACGGCCAGTGGAACGACGTGGTCTCCGTCTCCAACGTCGGAGAACCCCTGTTCAGCTTCTACGGCTACGTGACCGACGGCATCTACCAGAGCATCGAGGAAGTGATGGCGGGCCCCGTCATGGAGAACATGAAGTCCACCGCCACCCAGGATGCCGACGGCGTCTGGCATGCTTCCCAGAATGCCGCCGACTACAACCAGTACTCCACCACCTGGGTCGGCGACATCCGCTACAAGGACCTCAACGGCGACGGCCTCATCACCGAAGCGGACCGCACCAGCATCGGCTCCCCGATGCCCAAGTTCACCTTCGGCTGGACCAACACCTTCACCTACAGGAACTGGGACCTCTCCGTCTTCCTCAACGGAACCTACGGCAACAAGGTACTCAACTACCTGAACATGCGTACCGGCAACATGAAGAGCGGCTGGGCCAACCAGCCCGCCTCCGTACTGGACCGCACCAAGCTTGTAGCCATCGACAGCCAGAAGACCTACGACGGCACCAATAATGTCTGGAACTGGTTCGAGGATCCCACCAACGTGAAGGTCTCCAATCCTTCCGCCACCCTTCCCCGTGCCACCACCGGCGACCCCAACGACAACGACCGCCTCTCCGACCGCTATATCGAGGACGGCTCGTACCTCCGCGTCAAGAACATTACCCTGGGTTACACCTTCCCCAAGCAGCTGCTCCAGCAGGCCAAAATTGAGAGCCTGCGCCTTCAGGTGAACATCCAGAACCTCCTCACCTTCACAAAATACACCGGCTACGATCCCGAAATCGGTGCTTCCACCGCTTCCGTGAACGTCATGGGCCTGGATAACGGCCGTTATCCTTCTCCCACCACGTACTCGCTGGGTGTGAACATCACATTCTAATATGGAGGACACGAATATGAAGAAACTTGTCAAATACTTCGCACTGGCCGCCGTCATCGTCCTCGGAGCCGCTTCCTGTGAGAAATTCCTGGACCGTCCCGCCGAAGACACCTACAACGAGGCCAATTTCTACGCCGACGCCAATCAGTGCATCCAGGGTGTGAACTACCTGTACAATTCCCCCTGGTACGATGTGATACGCGGTTTCTACCGTGTAGGCGAATGCTTCTCCGGCAACTACTACATGGGCAGCAGCCCCTACCTTCAGTTTACGCTCAACGGCTCCGACGAGGCACTCAAGGACATGTCCAGCTCCCTCTGGGGCGTGAACGCCCACTCCATGGTCGTGTACAACCGCCTCAAGAAAGTCGAGGGCGTCGACCAGGACGTGGTGAACATGTGCATGGGCGAGGCCCTCACCTGGAAGGCCATGGCCAATTTCTTCCTGGCCCGCACCTTCGGTGACGTCCCCATCATCCACGACATCTCCGAAGAGATTTCCGGCGGCGACTACAACAGCCTCTACAAGGCCCCCAAGGCCCAGGTGTACGAGTATACCGTCATGATACTCGAAAAGGCCATGGAACTTCTGCCCAAGAAAGTCGCCAACAAGGACGGCCGCATCGACTACTACAGCGCCGAGGCCCTTCTGGCCAAGGTCTACCTGCAGAAGGCCGGCGTCTCCGGCACCCTCAACCAGGCCGACCTCGACAAGGCGGCCTACTACGCCAAGGATGTCATAGAGAACTCCGGCCGCGAACTCCTCGAGACCTATTCCGACGTGTTCCGCATGCAGAACAACAAGAACCTCGAGGCCCTTATTTCATGGCATTGGGACGCTTCGGCCAGCCCCTGGACCGCCCAGAACTCCTTCCAGAGCGACCTCGGCATGAACGGCTTCGACGAGTTCGGCGATGTCTGGGGCCAGTGGAACGGACCTTCCGTAGCCCTGCAGGACCAGTTCTCATCCACGGCGCTGATGGATCCTTCCCAGCGTTCCGACGTCGACACCCGCCGCAAAGCCACCATGATGCTCGCAGGCGACACCTACGACTATTTCTGGACCACCAACGGCGGCTTCGACTACCTGCGCTTCTTCTACGATGACAGCTACGGCCCCAGCGGCACCACCAACGCCTCCGACGGCGCCATGAACAGCCCCACCGGAGCAGGCTGCGTGAAGTTCCTCTACGGTGACGGCAGCGACCACATGGCCGCCCTCGGCGTCTCCGCCGGCCGTATGGCTTACGGTCTTTCCACCCACATCCTCCGCCTCTCCGACATCTATCTCGTATATTGCGAGGCCAAGCTCAAGGGCCCCGGTTCCAGCACCTCCGACGCCCTTGCCCTCCAGTGCTACAACGCCGTCCGCAACCGCGCCATCCCCGGTGCCTGGAGCGACAAGTCTTCCATCACCTTCGAAGAAGTGTTCGCCGAACGCAACCTCGAACTCGCACTGGAAGGCGACCGCTGGTACGACTACGTGCGCGTAGGTTACTACAACCCCGATTTCGTAGTCAGCGAGATTCAGTCCCAGCGCCGCAATGCCTACACCGGCGCCATCGACGACGTCTACAAGACCTACTACGAGACCGGAGTCTGGGACGCCAGCTCTGTCTCTTACAATACGAGCGATCCCGTTCCCGACCGCAACGCCATTCTCTCCATGGTCAAAGCGCTTCCTTTCCCGTCCGAGGATGTGGTATACAACCCCAACCTGGACAAGGACGCTCAGGAATATGACCTTTCCACCATCGAATTTTAAGCGCTGACGAATATGAAACGCAATATTTTACTTTTTGCTTTTGCAGCCCTGGCGCTCTGCTTTGCCGTCTCTGCCTGTGAGGACGAGCCCTACAAGTTCAAGCTTACCGACGGCGTTCCCACGGTCTACTATGTGCGTCCCGTCGACGTGGCGTCGGCCGACTCCCTGCTCACCGCCGCCTATATGGGCAGCAGCATCTGCATCGTGGGCGACAACCTGCGCAGCGTATACAAACTGGTGTTCAACGACCAGGAAGCCACTCTCAACAACAGCTACATCACGGACCACACCCTCCTGGTCGACATCCCCAACGAGATTCCCGACGAGGTCTCCGACCTCATGTACCTCATCACCCAGAGTGCGGATACCGTGAAGTACGACTTCAGCGTCCTTGTCCCCGGGCCCAGTATCATCTCCATGTCCAACGAATATGCCCCTGCGGGCAGCGTGGCAACTCTGGTGGGCGACTACTTCGTCGATGACCCCAACGTCCCCCTGCGACTCTATGTGAGCGGTACCGAGGCCACCATCAAGTCCATCACCAAGGGAGCCATCACCTTCGTCGTTCCCGAGGTTGAAGAAGGCCAGGTCAAGGTGACCAACATCTACGGCGAGGCTTCCTCCGTCTTCCATTACAAGGATACCCGCGGCCTGCTCTTCGACTTCGACGGCGTCACCGGCCTCGGAAACCACGGCTGGCACGCCCAGGTCATCGAGTCCGACGAGACCTCCCTCACCGGCAACTTCCTCCGCCTCGGAGGCGCCGACGTGACCATGGACGAAAATGGCGGCTGGAACGACGGCAACTTCTCCTTCGAGTACTGGCCCGGTACCTGGACAAGCCCTCAGGAATACACCGGTGACGGCATCCTCCTGACCGACCTCGCCGACTTCTCCGACTGGCAGAACATGGCCTTGAAGTTCGAGCTCTACGTCCCGTCCTCCAACCCCTGGATGGCCGGCTCCATGCAGCTTATCGTCGCTGGCAAGGACAAGGTCACCCTTGCCGGCGGAGTCGATGAATTCGGAGACGAAGTCCCCGGTGCCAACAACACCTTCTTCAACGGCAACGAGCTCCCCCGGGGTCTTTACACCCCCTGGTATCCTTCCGGATCTTTCGATACCGGCGACGAGTGGATCACCGTTTCCGTCCCGTACAGCAACTTCATCTACGGATCCGACGGAACTGCGGCGACAGGCAGCCTGACGGCGTCCGACTTCACCTCCCTGACCATCTTTGTCTGGTCGGGCGGCTACACCGGCACTGCATGCAATCCCATTATAAAGATGGATAACATCCGAGCCGTCCCTAACAAATAATCGCACACGCTTATGAAAAAGTTTGTCCAATATATCCTTTTCCTGGCCGTGTTTGCGCTCCTTGGCGCCGTGTCCTGCACGAAGACCATCGAGTACGACACCGACCAGTACAGCACCGAAGCGGTCCTCCTTCAGGCATACGGTCCGCAGCCGGTAGTGCGCGGCGGCATCCTCCGCTTCGTGGGCTCCAACCTCGACAAGGTCTCTACCGTGACCATTCCGGGCGCGGGTGACATCACGCCCGAGGTGACTGCCTCCGGAGTCCATTCCGAAATCCGCATCACCGTCCCCAAGGACGGCCCCGAGGTGGGCTATCCCGTCCTCAATCTCAAGGACGGCTCCACCATTACGGCCAAGACTCCGCTCTCATATTCCGAGCCCATCAGCATCGATTCCTTCATGCCCGCTTCAGTCCTTCCCGGCGGAAGCCTTACCATCGACGGCGACTACCTGAACCTCATCCATGAGGTGATTTTTGCCGAGAAGGTGATCGTTTCCGAGAATGACTTCACCACACATACCCGTTACCAGATCGTGGTTCCCGTGCCCGCAGCGGCCAGGACCGGCAAGGTGGGCCTGGGCACCATAGACGAGACCGTCGTGGCCGACGACGAACTGCTTGCATCCCTCAACATCGTCGAGACCGATGCGCAGCTGGTTGTCCAAACCGCCACGGGCGACCTTTCCGCCCTTGTTTACAAGGCCGGCACGGACGTTGTCATCAGGGGCAAAAACCTTGATCTCGTCAAGGCGGTCAAGCTGGAAGGGGCCACCGTCACGGATTTCACCCTCTCCGAAGACGGCCTGACATTCACTCTTCCCGCCTCGGCTTCCGACGGCGAGGCCTTCATGGTCATGGAGTCCGGAGTCGAAGTTTCCGCCGGCACCTTCACGACCATGGTACCCAGCAGAATCAAGGTGTCTCCGGCCCCCGTCAAGAACGGCGCAGCCCTCACCGTCAGCGGCGATGACCTCGACCTGGTGAGCGGCATCGAGCTCCCGAACGCCGGCTGGGTCGACTATGAATACGGCACCGATATTACGATTGTCGTTCCCGAGAACGCCCAGGCCGGCAATATCGTGCTCCACATGGAGAACGGCAAGACCGTAGAGGCCGCTTATACGCTGGTCGTTCCCGAGGTTACCGGCTTCAGCGCCAACCCCGCTTCGGCAGGCTCCGACGTCACAATCTACGGCACGGACCTTGACCTTGTAAAGAGCGTCTCCTTCGCCGGTGCCGACGCCGTCGAAGTCGAAGCGGCGGAAGGCGAAATCGTCGTGGCAGTTCCTACTGCAGCCAATACCGGAGCCGTGGTGCTCAACCTCAAGAACGGCGCGTCCGTCGAAGCCCTGGAACTCGCGGTCGACAAACCCGCCGGTGCCTACATCGCTTCCTTCCCTGAAGACCTTTACGCTCCGGGCGATGTCTTTATCGTGGAAATCGAGAATGCGGATCATCTTACGGGCGTGCAGATTGACGATGTCGATGTGACCTATATTCTCAGTGGCAGCAAGCTTTATGTCCATATTCCTGCGAATGCCAAGCGCGGAAGTGCGATTACGCTCGTTTCCGACAACGGCAGCGTCACTTATACCCTGAATATCGATCCGGGCGACATCATTGAGATTGTCCTCTATGAAGGCCTTGTGGACAATGGAAACTGGCAGAATTGGGAAGTTCCCTCTGATACCTACACCAAGGCCGAGTTGAAGGCAGGACAGACCCTCCGTTTCTATGTCACACTGAAAGACACTTGGTGGCAGATGCAGTTCTTCGATGGACACTGGGGACAGATGGATGTCGGATTTGGCAACGGTTACAATGTCAACGCCGGTATCTATGACGCTTCCGAGGGCTTCATCTCTGTCAAACTGACAGAAGAAATGATCACGCTTCTTACCACCTACACAGACTGGGGTTATTCCGGTATCCTCCAGTGGGAGAATCTGGCTCTCGAAAAGATTACATATTATGAGGATAATTCCGATGGTACGGAACTCTGGTCCGGTCTCACTGAAATCACATGGGGTGACGGTGGCCGTGTCGTCATACCGGCATCCAGCCTTGCCTCTGTAAAAGCCGGTTCCAAGCTCCGTCTGTTCTATTCTCAGAAGCAGGATACCTGGGCTCAGGCTCAGATTAATTATGGCGACTGGACTGGAATTGACTTTACGGTCGAAGGAATCAGCGGGACGCTTGTCCCTACCGATGTCTATGGCTGGTTCTCTGACGGGATTCTGGACCGTTGCACTGAACTTACCCTGACCGATGGGATTTTGGAGAATATTCAGAACAAAGCTGGTGATTTTGAGGGTATTATGGCCGGAATTATCATTCAGGGCTCTGATTTGATTTTTACGAAAGTGACTGTCAAGTAGCATTTATTCCGGGAGGGGGCTGACCCTCCCTCCCGGACCCAATTCAGACTTATTATGAAAATGACGTTCCGATATTTCCTGCCCGCAGTATTGGCGATGGCGCTGTGCTCATGCGGCGGTACTGTAGATCCCGAAATCACCGACGAGCCGCAGGCACCCGCGGCCATCACCCTCTCGCTTTCGTCCTATGCGGCGGAGGCGGCGGGCGGCTCCTTCACCCTCTCAGTCACTTCGCCCGCAAGGCCCAGCCTGTCGGGCATTCCCGACTGGGTCAAGTACACCGACGGCACCTTCAAGGACTACGGCATCAGCTTCGCCTTCACCGTGTACGCCAACGCCACCTACGAGGACAGGAGCGCCACCATCACCGTGAGCTGCGACGGAGTGTCCGATGCAGAATTCACAGTAACGCAGGCAGGCCTTGTCGTAGTGCCGGACCCCACTCCCGGCACCAACACCGCCTGGCAGATGTCCGGCAAGCTGGGCCTGGGCTGGAACATGGGCAACCACTTCGACGCCTACTACAACGGTTCCTGGGCCGGAGCGAAGGAAGGCTATCCCGACGAGGAAGTCTGGGGCGGCACCAAGGCCACCCAGGCCACCTTCGAAGGCGTGGCCAAGGCCGGGTTCAAGAGCGTGCGCATCCCTGTGAGCTGGCTCAAGATGATAGGGGAGGCGCCTGACTATACCATAGACGAGACCTGGATGAACCGCGTATACGAAGTGGTCGGCTATGCCCACGACGCCGGCCTGTACGTGATAATCAACACACACCACGATGAGAACCACGGCGTAAGCAACGACTACCAGTGGCTCGACATCAAGAACGCCTCCACCAATGCTGAGCTCAACGCCTCCATCAAGGCCGAGATAAAAGCCGTATGGACCCAGATAGCCAACAAGTTCAACGACTGCGGCGACTGGCTCATCATGGAGAGCTTCAACGAACTCAACGACGGTGGCTGGGGCTGGAGCTCCGCCTTCCGGGCCGATCCGACCATCCAGTGCAACATCCTCAACGAGTGGAACCAGGTATTCGTGGATGCAGTGCGCGCCACCGGCGGCAACAACGCCACCCGCTGGCTCGGCGTGCCTACATATGCCGCCAGCGCCGATTTCGAACAGTACTGGACGATGCCCGACGACCCCGCAGGCAAGACCATGCTCACGGTGCATTTTTATGATCCGGGCGCCTACACCATAGGCGACGAGCAGTGGTCCGACTGGGGCCACACCGGCGCCTCCAACAAGAAGGCCTCCGGCGGCGACGAGGACCACGTCAGGGAAGTGTTCGGCAATCTCTACGACAAGTACGTCTCGCAGGACATTCCCGTCTACATCGGCGAATTCGGCTGCTCCATGCGCGCGCAGTCCAATGCCAGGGCATGGGCGTTCTACTTGTATTATCTTGAGTATGTAGTCAAGGCGGCAAAGGTTTATGGCATGCCCTGCCTCCTGTGGGACAACGGAGCCTCCGGCAGCGGCCAGGAGCAGCACGGCTACATCAACCACGGCACCGGCGACTACATAGGCAACAGCAAAATCCCGGTCGACGTGATGGTCAACGCCCGCTTCAACGAAGACGCCGCCTATACCCTGCAGTCGGTCTACGACTCCGCCCCCGTTTTCTGACAAGAACAACCAAGTATAATCCACATCATTATGTACAAACTGCCAAAACCCTATTTCACTCCGGCCTGTGAGGAGCTGGAGGCGCTTACGGAAGGGATTTTCCTCACTTCTGACACAAGTTATGATGACTCCATCCTGGTCTCTCCCGGAGGAGAAATCGGAGACTTTAACTGGGACTGACGCCATGAAAAAGAATCTCATTCTTGCAGCGGCCGTTGCAGCAATGGCCCTTGCAGCCTGCTCCAAGGATTATGAGGCGGCCCCCGTGCCCGCTTCCGGTACAGATTTGGTGCTCGGAATCGACAATCCCGCCACCCGCACCGATGTCTCCGGCACAATTTCCCTCGGCTGGACCGAAGGAGACGTCATCAAGGTCTGGACCGGCGACAAGTTCGAAGAAATGACTCTGACCGACGGCTCAGGCACCACAAAGGCCACGTTCCACTCAGACACCGAGTTTACCATCCCCGAGAGCGCCTTTGCAGTCTATGGCGCCGAGGCAGGGGAATATGGCAATACTGTCACCCTTCCTGCCTCCTATACTTGGAAGGAAGGTTTCTTCGGAGCACCAATGTGCGGATGGATCAACCAGGGAAGCGATTATATTTCCATGGTCGGCGGCGTCATCAAGCTCGACATTGAGGATATTCCTGCAAGCGCCGGAAGGCTTCTGTTTACGGCAGACGGTCAGCAGGTCAGCGGCGAGTTCACCCAGAGCAGCGGAGCCGTAGCCACGGTTTCCTCCGCCACCGGCAACACCATTTCGATAGACTTTTCCGCCGCTCCTGCAGCAAGCAAGCGGACGTTCTATGTTCCTGTTCCCACGGGTACCTACCACGGGTTCAAGGTCGAGCTGCAGAATACGGCCGGTACGGCCCTCGTGACCAGGACGGTCTCGGCCAATGTTACCGTTGCCAAGAGTGTGGTGGTGTTCGCCCCCGCCTTCTCCTGCTCCAACTCTTCCGCAGTCGTAGCCTGGGAGGGCAGCATCGCCCTGGATTGGAATGCGGATCACCGCATACGCATACCGGCCTCCTTCTTTGAGACCTTGTCTGCCGGCGACAAACTTGTCCTGTATTATTCCCAGGACGAATGGGGCCAGGCCCAGATTATGTACGGTGACTGGTCCGGAGTGGTTTACGATGACGGGGAAGTTTCTTTTGACAAGACCTTTGTTCCTACAGACCTCTATGGCTGGTCTTTGGGCGACAAGTGCTCGACCCTTACCCTCAGCCAGGATATCCTCGACAACATCAGCGCTAAAACGAATTGGGTAGATGAGGAACCCGGCATAGGCATCATCATCCAGGGCAGCGGCCTCACTTTCACAAAGATAGAAATCGGTGCCACCCCCGTTCCTGAAACCGTCCTCTGGACCGGGAGCCATTTCCTTGGAGAAGCCGGCGACTGGTCTGACAGCGTGGCCCTTAATGCGGACGGCCTCAATTCCGCCTCATTCTGGAGCGGCCTCAAGGCCGGCAAGGTCCTCACCTTCTATTACACCGAGAATCCCCAACCCGGCTGGGTAAATTTGTACGTCAAGTCTACTGCTTCCGGCTGGCCCAGCATCTCAGGGGCAATGGAATACGGAGTCGGTCTCATAAGCGGCTCCGCCTCTTCCAGCATTTCTCACGAACTCACCCAGGACGAGGTGGACACCATTAAGACCGGCGGCATCATCATCCAGGGTGTCGGCGCCACCGTTACGAAAATAACCCTCCGATAGCCATGCGCACCGGCGTGTTGCCACTGGCAGTGCTTGCGCTGGCCGTGTCGTGCAGCGGCGGCGGTCCCCGTGACGCCGCCGCCTTGCAGGCCCGGCTACAGGAGTGCGCTTCTGCCGGAACCGTCATGTACGGCCATCAGGACGACCTCGTCTACGGGCATTCCTGGTGCGTGACCGACATCGAGAACGACCCCATAGAGCGCTCCGACGTCAAGGCCGTCTGCGGCAGCTATCCTGCCGTAGTGGGCTTCGACCTCGGCGGCATCGAAACAGGCGATGACTGCAACCTCGACGGCGTCCCGTTCGCCCTCATGCGCAAGGCCGCCCTCACCCACATAGGGCGCGGGGGAGTGGTCACTTTCTCGTGGCATCCCCGCAACCCCCTTACCGGCGGCGACGCATGGGACATTTCCTCCGGCAAGGTCGTGGAGTCGGTCCTTCCCGGCGGCTCCCGCGAGGAGGAATTCGCCCTTTGGCTCGACAGGGCCGCAGATTTCCTTTCGGGCCTTGGGGGCGAAGCCGTCATCTTCCGCCCCTGGCACGAAAACATCGGCAGCTGGTTCTGGTGGGGCGGATCACTCTGCACCCCGGACCAGTACAAGGCCCTGTACCGCCTCACCCGGGAGCATTTCGCTTCGCGCGGCCTCGACAACATCCTCTGGTGCTATTCGCCCAACGGCCCCGTGCCGGCCGAAGACTACATGTCCCGCTATCCCGGCGACGACTGTGTCGACATCCTCGGCACCGACATCTACGAGTATCCTGCCGGAGGCGACCTGCCCGCCGCAGCCGAGGCCTACAGGCAGCAGACCGGCGCCATGCTCTCCACCCTCCGGACACTCGGAGAGGAGCACGGCAAGCTCATCTGCCTGTCCGAAACCGGCCTCGAGGGTCTTCCCGACCCCCACTGGTGGACCGGCGTCCTGCTTCCCGCAATCAAGGATTATCCGGTAAGCTACGTACTCACATGGCGCAACGCCCATGACAAGCCAGGCCACTTCTACGCCCCCTGGGAGGGCTTCGAAGGGGCTTCCGACTTCAAGGCGTTCTGCGACAGTCCCAATATCCTCATGCTTGGCAAGCGATGAAAACTTTCGAAGAAAGGCTAACTTTCCTGCGCGAAGAACATGCGCGGCTTCTCTCCCTGCACAACGCCCCCGTCGAAGGCAACGGGGTCTACGAGCGTTATGCCAATCCCGTGCTCACGGCCGCACACGCCCCGCTGGAGTGGCGCTACGACCTCAACCCCCTTTCGAACCCCTTCCTCATGGAGCGCATCGGGGTGCACGCCGTCTTCAATGCCGGCGCAATCAAGTGGCAGGGCCGATACCTGCTCTGCGCCCGCGTCGAGGGCGCCGACCGCAAATCCTTTTTCGCCATGGCCGAAAGCACCTGCGGCACCGAGGGCTTCCGCTTCTGGGACCGCCCCGTCACCATGCCCGAATGGGGTGAACCGGCCATAAATGTCTACGACATGCGCCTTACCGCCCACGAGGACGGCTGGGTCTACGGCATATTCTGCGTCGAACGCAAGGATCCCGCAGCCCCTGCCGGCGACCTGTCGGCTGCCTTGGCCTGCGCCGGAATAGCCCGCACCCGCGACTTCCTCACCTGGGAGCGCCTGCCCGACCTCGCGGCCCCCTCCCAGCAACGCAACGTAGTGCTTCATCCCGAGTTCGTAAACGGCAAATATGCCCTCTACACGCGTCCCCAGGACGGCTTCATCGATACCGGAAGCGGCGGCGGCATAGGCTGGGCGACGGTCGATACCATGGAAGGAGCCGTGGTAAAGAACGAACGGATCCTCAACGCCCGCCGTTACCACACGGTCAAGGAACTCAAGAACGGCGAAGGTCCCGCTCCCATCAAGACGCCGCAGGGCTGGCTCCACCTTGCCCATGGCGTGCGCAGCTGCGCGAGCGGCCTGCGCTACGTGCTCTACATGTACATGACCGCGCTCGACGACCCCGCCCGCGTCATAGCCGAACCCGGAGGCTTCTTCATGGCCCCCGAGGGAGGGGAGTACGTGGGCGACGTGTCCAACGTCCTCTTCTGCAACGGCTGGACGGCCGACGACGACGGTACGGTCTACATCTATTACGCCTCCTCCGACACGCGCCTCCACGTTGCCACCTCGAGCATTGAGCGCCTTGTCGACTACTGCTTCAACACGCCTGCCGACGGCCTGCGGACCGCTCTTTCTGTGCAGGCCATCAATTCGCTGATAACCAAGAATAAACGTTGATATGAAACGATTGTTTCTGCTTTCCGCGAGCCTCTTGCTTGCCCTCACGGCGGGCGCCGAACCCCTGCGCCTTGCGCACGTCTTCTCGAGCCATGCCGTCATGCAGCGCGAAACCACCGCCCCCGTATGGGGCTGGGGCGAACCGGGCCGGACCGTGAGCGTCCGCACTTCATGGAACGGCCGCACCGTCAAGGCCCGCGTCGCCTCCGACGGTACATGGCGCGCCACCGTCGAGACCTCCGCTGCCGGCGGCCCCTACGAGATCACCGTCCGCAGCGGCTCGGACAAGACCGTCCTTGAAGACATCTGGCTCGGCGAAGTATGGGTCTGCAGCGGCCAGTCCAACATGGAGATGCCCATTGGCGGCTTCGGTTTCCAGGAGGTCGAAGGCGCCACCGAGGCCATCCTGGGCTCATGGGAGACCGCCTCGCAGGTGCGTGTCTTCGACATACGCACCCCCAAGTGCTCCGAGCCCGCGGGTGACGTCGACGCCGAGTGGCGCCTGAGCGTGCCTGAGGTCACCCGCAGCACCTCCGCCGTTGCATATTTCTTCGCCCGCCGCCTGTCTGCGAGCCTCGGCGTGCCCGTGGGCGTCATAGTCAACGCCTGGGGCGGTTCCCGCATCGAGCCCTGGATGACGCGCGCCGCCATCGACGCAGCCGGCATCACCGCTGAAGAGCGTGCCGAAATAGATGCCGTACAGGAGAAGGACGACCATTGGCCCGAGACCCCGGAACTCATCTGGAACGGCCGCATGCTGCCTGTCGCAGGATATGCCGCCAAGGGTTTCCTGTGGTATCAGGGATGCTCGAACATAGGCCAGCGGGGCTGCTACGACAAGCTGCAGGCCAGCATGGTGAGGCTCTGGCGCGAAAGCTGGGGACGCGGCGACATGCCCTTCCTCTTCGCCCTCCTCGCTCCCTACAGCCACGGTGATTCCGACGGCCGCTGGCGGCCCCATTTCGTCCGCACCCAGATGCACACGGTCGAGCTGCTTCCGCAGTCGTGGTACGTGTGCACCGAGACCCTCGGCGACGAGGTCACCATCCATCCGCCCTACAAGCGTGAAGTCGCCGACATGTTCGTCATGCGTGCCCTCCAGAGCGTCTACGGCCTCAATCCGGGCGTCTCCATCGACCCTCCTTCGCCCCGCGACATAGTATTCGGCGCCGACGGTACGGTCCGCATCACCTTCAACGGCGTGTGGAGCGACCTTGGCAGCATGAGGCACCGCCCGGTGCGCGGCTTCGAGCTTGCAGGCGCCGACAGGGAGTTCCGCCTTGCCGATGCCGAAGTCGACTGGGACGGCTCCACCGTCATCGTCCGCTGCCCCTCGGTGAGCGAGCCTGTGGCGGTGCGGTATGCGTTCCGCAACTTCATGGGCGCGGACCTCAGTACGGCGGCGGGCATTCCCGTGCCCCCGTTCAGAAGTGACGATTGGGAATATTAGTTAATATGTTGAAAATGAAGCAAATATTACGTGCAAGCGGCGCAGGCGCCGCTGCCGTCTGCGTATGGGCCTGTGGCAAGCCCGCGCAACCCGTCATCCCCTCCGACAAGGCCGTCGAGGCCAAAGTGGAGCAGGTTCTCCGCGGCATGACCCTCCAGGAGAAGGCCGGCCAGCTGGTGCAGCTCAACATAGGCGTCCTCGAGGACGACACCCACGAGGCCCTCGACCCTGCCAAACTCGACCGTATAATAGGGGAGTACAAGGTCGGTTCCATCCTCAACGTGATGCACGACGCCGCCCACTCCCGCGAGCAGACCGCCGCCATGGTGCGTGCCATCCAGGAGAAGTCCATGGAGGCCATAGGCATCCCGTGCATCTACGGACTCGACATGATTCACGGAGCCACCTACCTCACCGACGGCTCCTTCTACCCTCAGGAAATCAACCTCGCAGCCACCTTCAACCGCGACTATCCGCGCATGATGGGCGAGGCCATGGCCTACGAGACCCGCGCCGCCCAGGTGCCCTGGGTGTTCTCCCCGGTCATGGACCTCGGGCGCGACCCCCGCTGGCCCCGCCTGTGGGAAAGCTACGGCGAGGATGCATACCTCCAGGCCGAGATGGCCCGCGAGGAGACCATCGCCATCCAGGGAGACGATCCCAACCACATCGACGCCCGCCATACGGCCGTGAGCATCAAGCACTTCATGGGTTACGGCGTACCCGTCACCGGCAAGGACCGCACCCCCGCTATCATAGCCGAAAACGACCTCCGCGAGAAGTTCTTCCAGCCTTTCCTGGAGTGCTTCAGGGCGGGAGCCCTCACCGCCATGGTCAATTCGGCCTCTATCAACGGCATCCCCACCCACGCCAATGCGCTGCTTCTCTCCGGCTGGGTCAAGGAACAGCTGGGCTGGGACGGCATGTTCGTGACCGACTGGGCCGACATCGACAACCTCTACACCCGCGACCACCTGGCAGCCGACAAGCATGAGGCGGTCGCAATGGGTATCAACGCCGGCATCGACATGATAATGGATCCCTACGACCCCGAGTGCGTAAACGTCATCATGGATTGCGTGAACAGCGGCGACATCTCCCAGTCGCGGCTCGACGACGCCGTGCGGAGGGTCCTGCGCCTCAAGGTGCGCCTGGGCCTGTTCGATGCTCCCGTCTGGGACGACGAGTATCCCGAGTTCGGCTGCGAGCGCTTCGCCCGCGAGTCTTTCGCCGCCGCCGTGGAGTCGGAGGTGCTTCTCAAGAACGAGGGCATACTGCCTCTCAAGGGCAGCGAGCGCATCCTCGTGACCGGTCCCAATGCCAACAGCCTCAGGGCTCTCAACGGCGGCTGGAGCTATCGCTGGCAGGGCGACGCCGACAATTTCGCCCCCCAGTACAACACTATTCTGGAGGCGCTGCAGGCCCGTTTTGCCAATGTGTCCTATGAGCCCGGCGTGAGCTATGACGAGACTCCTTTTGCCTGGCAGGCCGACTCGGACGCCGGCATCGCAAAGGCCGTCGCGGCAGCCCGCAGGGCCGACGTGGTCGTCGTCTGCGTGGGCGAGAACTCCTACTGCGAGACGCCAGGCAACATGGACGACCTCAACCTCTCCGCCAACCAGAAGCTCCTGGTGCGGGAGCTCGCCAGGGCCGGCAAGCCCATGGTGCTGGTGCTCAACGAGGGCCGTCCCAGGCTGATAGGCGATATCGAGCCGCTTGCCGGCGCCATAGTCGACGTGATGCTGCCCGGCAATTATGGCGGCGACGCCCTCGCGGCCCTGCTTGCCGGCGACGAGAACTTCAGCGGGCGCCTGCCTTTCACCTATTCCAGGCATATCAACGCCTTGCACACCTACGACTACAAGGTGTCGGAGCACCGTGAGGTGATGGAAGGATCCTACAACTACGATGCGATAATGGACGTGCAGTGGCCATTCGGGCACGGCCTGAGCTATACGGGCTTTGCCTACAGCAATCTCAGGGTGTCGGCCGAAGAATTCACGCCTTCCGACGTGCTCAAGGTGAGCGTCGACGTGACCAACACAGGCGACCGTGCCGGCAAGGAGGCCGTACTGCTGTATTCCTCAGACCTCGTGGCCTCCGTGATTCCCGATGTCAAGCGCCTGCGCGGCTTCGAGAAGGTGGCCCTGGAGCCCGGAGAGACTGCAACGGTCGAGTTTACGCTCCCGGCAAGCGATCTTGCCTTCGTGGGCGCCGACGGCCGCTGGCGTCTCGAGAAGGGCGACTTCCGCCTTGCCTGCGGCGGCCTTGGCGTCATGACCCGCTGCACCGCCACCAAGGTCTGGGATACACCAAACAGATAGTTTTTAGATTATTTCGACTCAAGTTTCGCAAGCATGAACTATTTGTGCTTCAAAGAATTGTGATAGCTTGCGAAACTTGAGTATGTTACAATTCGACCGAGCCCGGTGTGAGGCCGTCCGAAGTGACGCTGAGCACCGGGTTTGTCGTGCCATCTTCTATCCGGACCAGGACCTGGGCGAGCCCGCCGAAAGCGGGGAGCGACTCCCGGGCGGTATAGTCGAAGCACGGGTCGCCGTTGCCGGCACCGATGATGCGGCCGGGGCCCTCCAGGCTCAGGGTCAGCAGGGGGGAGGCGTCGGGGACCGTGCGGCCTTCGGAGTCCTTGACTTCGACGGTTACGACTGCGATGTCGGGCCCGCCCGTGCTGCTGCGTATGCGTTCCGACCTGAGGGAGACCGCAGCTGCGGGGCCCGTGGTCCGTATGGTTTGGGTGATGAGCTTGCGGCCGTTCCTGTAGCCGGTGGCGACTAGCTTGCCGGGCTTGTATACGGCCTCCCAGCGAAGGAATCCTCCGGAGGGCATGCGCTTGCGTCCCAGCGACTTGCCGTTGACGCTCAGGGACACTTCGTCGCAGTTGGAATATACGGTAAGGGTGACTTTGCCTCCCTCCCGGCCGGGGAGGTTCCAGTGGGGGGAGACGTGAAGGACGGGTTCATCGGTCCAGACGCTCTTGAGGTACCATGCCTCGTCCTTGGGGAAGCCGCAGGCGTCGAGTATGCCGAATTCGGAGCCGAGGGCGGGGTATTTGAGGGGATTGGGTTCGCCCCGGTAGTCGAAACCGGTCCAGAAGAAGAGGCCGGCGGTCCATGGACGTTCGGAGTAGAATTTCCAGCCCTCGGAGATGAGGTTCGAACTTGGGATGGCCCGCTCTGACGCTTCGCCATAATAGCCGCGGGTGCCGCAGCCGGTGGTCTCTTCGGTGCCTACGGCAGGAGTGTAGGGATGCTCGTAGTGGAAGCGGTCTATGTTGTTTTGCCTCAGGTAGTTGAAACCTGCCACATCGAGGTGGTGGATCATTACGGTGCCTCCGGCATTGGCGGCAGTTACGCGCCTGGTGGGGTCGAGCGCGCGCACGAATGCGGTCATCTCTTCGGCTATGCGGCTGCCCTGGTCGCTGTTCTCGAGCCCCCATTCTTCGTTGCCTATGCTCCAGAGGATGACGCTCGGGTGGGATCGGCCCCATCTTATCATGTTTTCCAGCAGGGCCTTGTGGGTGCCGTTGACGCCCATGAGGCGGTTCTCGTCGATTACGAGCATGCCCAGGCGGTCGCAGAGGTCGAGAAGGGTGGGGTCGGCGGGGTTGTGGCTGCACCGTATGGCATTGCATCCCAGCTCCTTGAGCCTTTGCAGGCGCCACTCCATGAGAGGCTCCGGCACTGCGGCGCCCACGCCGGCGTGGTCCTGGTGGAGGTTGACGCCTTTGAGGATGAGCTTGCGGCCGTTGAGCAGGAAGCCCCTGTCGGGGGTGAATTCGGCGGTGCGTATGCCTGCGGGGGTGTTGTAGGATTTGCCGGCGACGGTGGCCTCGAGCGTGTAGAGGTACGGGTCGGTGACGTCCCAGAGGTGGGGGTCGCTCAGAGGCAGTTCGCAGCTGACTTCGGCACAGGTGGCGGCGGGAAGGGAATAATCGGCCCTTGCCGAGCAGACTTCGGAGCCCGTGGCGTCGAGAAGGCGGAGGATGACTGTGCCTTGGGAGGCCTTGGGAGAGCTGTTTTCGAGTTCAGCGAAGGCTCCGAGTGCGCTTCCGGTCCAGTGGACGCTGATGCCGCCGGGAACTGGGTGGACCTGGGGCGTTTCGAGCAGCCAGACGTTGCGGTAGATGCCGGCGCCCTCGTAGAACCAGCCTTCCTCGAGGGTGGCGTCGGCGCGCACGCACAGGACGTTGGGGCCGTCCCAGTCGATGTAGGGGGTGATGTCGTAGGTCTGGACCGCGTAGCCGCTGGGGCAGCCTCCCATGTAGATGCCGTTGAACCAGAGGGTCGCGTCGCGGTAGATGCCGTCGAAGCGCAGGATGAAGCGGGATCCGCGTGAGGCCTGATCGAAGCTGAAGGCCCTCCTGTACCAGCCTACGCTGGTGCCGGGGTGCTGCCAGCCTATGGTCTTGTAGCCGTGGGAATGGCTGGCGTCGGGGGAGCTGGGAAGGGTGGCGGCCCAGTCGTGGGGCACTGTGACATCCTGCCAGGAGCTGTCGTCGAAGCCGGGGGAGTAGGGACCCTCGTTGTGGATTGAGGCGGCCTTGGTGAGGTAGTTGAAGTATTCGGTTCCGCGGCCCCAGTCGGCGCCGGGGGAGGAAGCGTCGCCCAGGGCGAACTTCCAGCCCTTGTCTATGAGGGTCTGGGCCCCGGCTGCCTGGAGGGCGAGGAGGCAGACTGCGGCGGCAAGGAGGTGCTTTGCTTTCAGGGTATTCATGATTACGCAAAAATAGTTATATTTGTGTATGGATGCAAAAGTTTTTGCCGCGCAGGTGCGCGAAGAGCTGCAGGATAACATACTTCCTTACTGGCTGTCGGTCTTGGAACCCTCCGGCGGGTGCTTCCCGGAGGTCTCGGCCTCCGGCGCCGTCGACACTTCGGCACCCCGGGGTGCCATACTTGGCGCCCGCGTGGTCTGGGCCTTCTCGGCGGCGTACCATGCCCTTGGCCGGCCCGTGTATCTTGATGCCGCCCGAAGGGCCTGCCGCTATTTCACGGATCATTTCGTCGACCCCGTAAACGGGGGCGTTTACTGGTCCCTCTCCGGCTCCGGAGAGCCTCTGGATACCAAGAAACAGCTTTATTCCCAGGGCTTTGCCATCTATGGGCTGAGCGAATACTACAGGGCAAGCGGCGACGGGGATGCATTGCAGGCGGCGGTATCCCTTTTCCGCACGGTGGAGGAGCATTTCCGCGACCGGCGTTTCGGCGGCTATCGCGAGGCCCTTTCCAGCAGCTTCGGCCCGCTGGAGGACCTGTCCCTCAGCGCCCACGACATCAACGCCCCCAAGACCATGAACTCCCACCTCCATGTACTGGAGGCCTACGCCAACCTCTACTCAGTGTGGCCCGACGAAGCCCTCGGAGCCTGCGTGAGGGAGCTCCTGGACATAGTCTGCGGCCGCATCATGGGCCCTGACGGGCACTTGAGGCTCTATTTCACCGACGACTGGGCGGTCATCCCGGGCGCCGTCTCCTACGGGCACGACATCGAGACCGCATGGCTCTCGTCGGAGTGCGCCCGCACGCTTGGCGATGCTGAGTTTCTCGGCAGGGTGGAGCGGGCCTCGCGCCTTATGGCCTCCGCCGGCAACGAGGGCCTCCGCCCCGACGGCTCAATGATTTACGAGACCCTTCCCGACGGCAGCTCCGACGCGTCCCGCCAGTGGTGGGTGCAGGCCGAGACAGTAGTCGGCAACCTCTGGGCCTGGAAGCACTGGGGCGATACCGGGGGCTACGGCCGCAGTGCCGCATGTTGGGAATACATAAGGCGGAATCTTTCCGACCGCGAGGGCGGCGAGTGGTTCTGGGCCGTCAATCCCGACGGCACCCCCGACCTCTCTTCGCCCAAGGCCGGTTTCTGGAAGTGCCCTTACCACAACACCCGCATGTGCCTGCAGGTCATGAGCCTGCTTGGGGAGTAGCAGGGAGGCTTGCTACCGGTCTGCCGGGGGGATTTCCCCTTCGTCGAGCATTTGCCTGTAGATGGCGACGGCGTCTTCCGGGAGGCCGTTGGCAGGGTTGGCGCACCAGGATCGCAGGCGTGAGAACGACAGGCCCGGGTGGTCCATGACGAAGCGCCTGATGGCACCCCGGGTGCGCTCGGAGGCGTTTTTGCTGCGGCAGACGTCGCAGGTGCCGCAGTCGGTGGTTTCGGTTTGCCCGAAATAGGCGAGAAGGGCGCGCGAACGGCAGACGTCGGAGGTTCCGAGGTAGGTTTCGACCCCTTCAAGACGGTGCAGGGCGTTGCCTTTGAGGAAGGCGTAGCGCTGGGGCTGGAGGTCGATGTTGCCGGGGGTGAGGCGGTCGTGGTGAAGGTATACGAGCGAACTGCGCTGCGCGGGGATGTAGCTTATCACCCTTTCGAGCGACAGGCCGTAGAGCAGCTCGTGGAGCCAGGGGACGGTGGCGTCGCAGTCGCGGGCGAGCTTTTCTTCGTCGATGCTTACGGCATAAGACATTATCCCGGGGTACGAGCGCATGAGGGACTCCAGCAGCGGAATCATCTGCGGCTGGGGCAAGTCGGTGGCGTACAGCTCGTTGCGAGGAGTGTTGATGCGTACGCGGGTGGGGAAGTCAACCTCTTCGCTGTAGCTTATGTGCCCCGACTGCTCGAGGTATCGGAGCGAATGGTGGAGCTGGGAGGGCCAGATGCCGTACTGCTTGCAGAAGGCTTCGCCGTCGAAGCGGAGGGTGCGGGCTTCGCCGGTCTCGTAGATGATGCCGTGGAAGAGGTGGATTTTCTGGTATACGTCCTCTATGAAGGTCAGGGAGGGAAAGGAGGCGTCGTGCATCTGGCGCAGGTGGGAGAGGTCGGCCTCGTTCCAGAGAAGTACGGCGTAGGAGCGCCTGCCGTCCCTTCCTGCGCGCCCGGCCTCCTGGAAGTAGGCTTCGAGGCTGTCGGTGGGCTCCCAGTGCACCACGAAGCGGACGTCGCCCTTGTCGATGCCCATGCCGAAGGCGTTGGTGCAGACCATGACGCGTATTTCGCCCTTCTTCCAGGCCTCCTGGCGCTCGGTGCGGGAGAGGGGGCCCAGTCCGGCATGGTAGAATGAGGCGCTGACGCCCTCCGTGCGGAGGAGTTCGGCGACCTCTTCGCAGCGCTTGCGGTTGCGCAGGTAGACTATGCCGCTGCCCGGGACGCCGCGGCAGATGTCTAGCAGCTGGCCGGCCTTGTCCTGTACCTGGCGTACGATGTAGGAGAGGTTGGGGCGCTCGAATCCTGCCCTGAGGACGGTGAACGAGGGATTTTCGGGGTCGGGGGAGAGGCGTCTGACTATGTCGGAGGCGACTTCGGAGGTGGCGGTGGCGGTGAGGGCGATGACGGGGGCGGAACTGTGCTCGCGCAGCTGGCCTATGTTGAGGTAGTCGGGCCTGAAGTCGTAGCCCCACTGGGAGATGCAGTGGGCCTCGTCGACTACGATGAAGTTGAGTTCGAGGGCGTCGAGGTACGACTGGAAGAGCTGGGTGGAGAGGCGCTCGGGGCTCACGTACAGGAACTTGACGTCACCGTAGGCGGCGTTGTTGAGGGCGAGGTCGACCTCCCTGCGGGACATGCCGGCATGGATGGCGAGGGCCTTGATGCCGCGGTCGCGGAGGTTCTGTACCTGGTCCTTCATGAGGGCGATGAGGGGGGTGACGACGAGCGCCATGCCGTCGCGGAGCATCGCGGGCACCTGGAAGCAGACGGATTTGCCGCCGCCCGTGGGGAGGATGGCGAGGACGTCGTCGCCCCTGAGGGCAGTTTCGATGATCTCCCTCTGCATGGGGCGGAACGAATCGTATCCCCACCAGCGCTTGAGTGCTTGCTCGGGGGTCATGCCAGGATTATGAAGACGCAGGGGCGTTTGCCTATGGTTGGGGGGGCTTTGCGCCACTCCTCTATGGTGCGGGTGCGGATGAACTGGGTGGGGAGGGTGAGGTCGGCGGCTACGGTGAGGCGGGTCGCCGGCTGGAGCTGGCCCAGGAGGTCCTGGAGCAGGGAGTCGTTGCGGTAGGGGGTCTCGATGAATATCTGGCTCTGGGCAAGGAGCTTGGAGTCGCGCTCTATGGCCTTGAGGGCCTTCCTGCGCTCGTCGGTCTTGGCGGGGAGGTAGCCGCGGAAGGCGAAGCTCTGGCCGTTGAGGCCCGAGGCCATGAGGGCGAGCATGAGGGAGGACGGTCCTGCGAGCGGTACGACCTCGATTCCGTTGCGGTGGCAGAGGGCCACAAGGGCGGCCCCGGGGTCTGCTACCGCGGGGAGGCCGGCCTCGGAGATGAGGCCCACATCGCCTTTGTCGAAGAGTTGTCCGAGGGCTTCCACTTCCTCCCGGGTGCTGTGCTCGTTGAGGGTGTGGAACTCAAGTTCGTCTATGTGCCCCCTTAGCCCGGCGGACGAGAGGAAGCGCCGCGCCGTGCGCAGCTCCTCCACTACAAAGCACCTGAGCCCCTTTGCGGTTTGCAGCACGCTTTCCGGCAGCACCTGTGCCGGATCGTATTCGCCCAGAGGCGACGGTATCAAATACAGTTTTCCTTTCATCTGTGCAAATATAGGAAATAAATGCCTAATCCGCCACACGGCCGGGTTTTCGCCCGCCGGACCGCTTGTAAATAACTTCCGGTGGCGTGATAGTTGCAGCAAAATACTTTTATCTGTAAATAAATTTTTTTAAATTTGCAGACTGGAAATTATACTTTAAAGCCCAATAAAAATTATGTCTAAAATCAATCTTGGCAAGTATGGCATCGAGGGCGTTACCGAGGTGCTCTACAATCCCACTTACGAAGTACTTTACAACGAGGAGACCAAGCCCGGTCTCGAGGGTTTCGACAAGGGCCAGGTCACCGAACTCGGCGCCATCAACGTCATGACCGGCGTCTATACCGGCCGCTCTCCCAAAGACAAGTACATCGTCTATGACGAGACCTCCAAGGAGGGCGCTCCCGGCGAGGTCTGGTGGACTACCGAGGGCTACCCCAACGACAACCACAAAATGTCTCCCGAGGTCTGGGCCGAGGTCAAGAATCTCGCACTCAGGCAGCTCAGCGGCAAGCGCCTCTTTGTCGTCGACGGCTTCTGCGGCACGCACAAGGACACCCGCATGAAGGTCCGCTTCATCATGGAGGTGGCGTGGCAGGCACACTTCGTCACCAACATGTTCATCCGTCCCAAGAACGAGGCCGAATTCGACCAGGAGCCCGACTTCGTGGTCTACTGCGCCGCCAAGGCCAAGGTCGACAATTACAAGGAGCTCGGCCTGCGTTCCGACACCTGCATCGCCTTCAACGTCACCAGCAAGGAGCAGGTCATCCTCAACACCTGGTATGGCGGCGAGATGAAGAAGGGCCTCTTCTCCATGATGAACTACTACCTGCCTCTCAAGGGCATCGCCGCAATGCACTGCTCCGCCAACACAGACCTCAACGGAGAAAACACCGCCATCTTCTTCGGCCTCTCCGGCACCGGCAAGACCACCCTCAGCACCGACCCCAAGCGCCTTCTCATCGGCGACGACGAGCACGGCTGGGACGACGAGGGCGTCTTCAACTTCGAGGGCGGCTGCTACGCCAAGGTCATCAAGCTTGACAAGGAGAGCGAACCCGACATCTACAACGCCATCCGCCGCGACGCCCTCCTCGAGAACGTCACCGTCGATGCCGAGGGCAAGATCGACTTCAACGACAAGTCCGTCACCGAGAACACCCGCGTCAGCTATCCTATCTACCACATCGAGAAGATAGTCCGCCCCGACAGCCACGGCCCCGCAGCCAAGCAGGTCATCTTCCTCTCCGCCGACGCCTTCGGCGTGCTGCCTCCCGTGAGCATCCTCACCCCCGAGCAGACCAAGTACTACTTCCTCAGCGGCTTCACCGCAAAGCTCGCCGGCACCGAGCGCGGCATCACCGAGCCCACTCCCACCTTCTCCGCCTGCTTCGGCCAGGCCTTCCTGGAGCTGCATCCCACCAAGTACGCTGAGGAACTCGTAAAGAAGATGGAAAAGAGCGGCGCCAAGGCATACCTTGTCAACACCGGCTGGAACGGCACCGGCAAGCGCATCAGCATCCGCGACACCCGCGGCATCATCGACGCCATCCTTAACGGCGCCATCGACAAGGCTCCCACCAAGAAGATCCCTTACTTCGACTTCGAGGTTCCCACCGTGCTTGAGGGCGTCGACACCGGCATCCTCGATCCCCGCGACACCTACGCCGATCCCGCAGTCTGGGACGAGAAGGCCCGCGACCTCGCCGGACGCTTCATCAAGAACTTCCACAAGTACGAGAGCAACGAGGCCGGGAAGGCGTTGGTCAAAGCTGGCCCCCAGCTGTAGTTCCCGAGCTTGACCATAATTATCCGGGGCTGAATCTCTGAGGTTCAGCCCCGGATTATTTCCCCCCTGGGTCCGGGAACGGCACTTTTGGGCCCGGCCGGCGGTTTTCTCCAGCTCCAGCCTGCGAAACTTAGATGCCTATTATCAGCGACAGGGAGAAGGCCTTTGCGCCTCCGGAGGCGGGCGCCAGGACGGGGGTGAGGGTGTAAGCGGCGCGCAGTCCGTAGCCCCAGAGGCTGATACCCCCTTCGGCAACTGCGACAAAAGGGGAGAAGAGCTCGCCGCCTCCCACGCTCCACAGGGCGGAAGTTCCTGCATACACCACCCCACGCTTGCCGAAGCTGCAGGCAAGGCGCAGCGGCACTCCTATCTGGAACAGCTGCCGACCCTGCCGGAAGTTCATCCCGCTCCACTGCAGGGCGACGTTTGCCTCGACGGGGCAGGCCCTTGAAGACAGCCGCATGCCGACAGGCTCGATGCCGAAGCAGAACCCGGCACTCCGGACGGGATCGTCCGCGAGGGCGGAGGCGCCAAGGTAGAAGGGCAGCAGTATACGGGGAGATGCGGTAACGCGCCTGCCGGAGCGAAGGGTAAGGTCTTCGCGCTCAGCGCCCTCCTGGGCACGGCATAAAGCCGGGGCCAGGACAAGAAGCGCGGCGGCAATCAGGGAAAACAGTCTTCTGTGTTGCATAATTCGGGCTCAATATACGGAAAAATTCATTATCTTGAGCCCAGATTTGACGCATATCCGATGAACTTTCTGATAGTACTCGCTGCAGCGGCAGCTTTCCTGGCCGCTCCCTCCGACAGCATCCCTTCCGGGACGGTGCTGGACGCCACGCCTCTCGTGCGCCCCGAATACCGCAACCTCGCCCGCAGGCTGACGCTCTCGCCCGCCACCGTACCCACAGCCGGCAACGACCTTGAAGTCATCCATGCGGGGACGCGGTACGCGGAACTTCTGATGGGTGACCTTAAGGACGCCCGCGACCTTGTGGAGATAGAGGTGTTCCTGTACGGACAGGACCCCGACGGCATGCGCGTGCGCGACACCCTCTTCGGCCTCATAGACAGGGGAGTCGAAGTCCGCTACATCCACGACAACTTCGGCAACTTCTTCGACAACGTCTTCGACGGACGCCGAGTCTTTACCGGCTACTACGACAATCTTGCGAAGGGCGGCATCGTAAAACGCGAGTTCTCGCCCCTGCTCTGCCCGGATTACACCTTCACCGACCCCAGTTGGCGCAACCATCGCAAAATCAACCTTATAGACCGCAGAGTGGCGTTCGTCGGAGGTATGAACATCACCGAGGGCAGCATGTCCGGATGGGGCGATACCCAGGTGCGCATCACCGGGCCCGCAGTGCAGAGCGTGGCGGCGGTTTTCCAGTCCGACTGGGATGCGTGTTCGCCGCGTCGCCCTGACGGCCCGCCAGCAGCACTGGAGGTCGCAGGATCGTGCGAGGGCAGCTCCGGAAGGATAGTCCAACTGGTGCCTGACGGCCACGATTGCCCCGCTTACATGATGGAGGAGACCCTCGTCTGGCTGCTCGACCACGCGCGGCGTTACATCTGGTTCGAGACCCCGTATTTCATCCCGAACAGGCCCTTGATGAACGCCCTGAAGCGTGCTGCGGCAAGGGGGCTGGACGTGCGGGTGATTGTCCCGGAAACCACCGACATGTCTGCTTTCGATCCGGCCTACAGGGCCCCCGTGAAGGAGTGCGTCAAGAACGGAATCACCATAGTCTACCGCAAGCCTCCCTTCAACCACAGCAAGACCTTCGTGTGCGACGATTATATCACCTGCGTCGGATCCTCCAACCTGGACAAGCTGTGCCTGCAGTGCCTCAACGAGATTAACGTGCTCATCTACGACGCTCCGACTGCGCTCGCCCAAAGGGAGTACCTCGAGGAGCAGATGAAGGAGACCTGGGTCGCAGACCAGGCATTCGTCGACTCCTGGGACTCTACCGAAAAATTCAAGCAGGCCCTGATGGGCCTCGTCAACCACTGGCTGTAGCCCCCGGGCTTTTCAGTCGATTCAGCTTTCGAAGCCGCTTGCAAGCCATTTTCTTGCAAATGCATCCGCTTCCTTTTCCTTGAGGGCATAAGAAGAATCACTCGCGCCGAATCCGGCTTCTTCTATAAAGATGTCTTTCTTGCCGTGAAGAAGGATGTGCCCGACCTCATGCAGCACGGTGAATGCTCACACAAGCTTCTACAGGTCAAATGGACCTTGTTTGGACCCGGAACTCTGTCGGAAGTTCCGTACTTTTGCATGTTCTATGATTAGTGCATATGTTTTTTGACGCAAAACGATATATCAAGCCTGAGGCTGAAATCTGCTCCGTCTGTCCGGAATACGCCATAGTCGTATCGTCCCTTGATAATTTGACCGGGGACATACCCGACATCATCGGCGGAGATGAAGATGATTTTTAATGACAAAAGATATGAAAGCAACAAAACTCTGTTTTATCCTTCTTGTTTCGAGCCTGTTTGTCTGTGCGTGCAACAAGGACCGCGCAGCAGAATACGCGCAGCAGGACGATGTGCGTCCTTTTACCTTCACGGCTATAGCTGGAGCCGACACCCGCGTCACCGCAGAATTCGGGAGCAGCGAAAACATCATTGATTTCAAGTGGTCCGACGGCGACTGCCTTGATGTCTGCTTTGTCGAAACTGACGAGCTTGAAAACCTGGCTCCAGGCAGTTGGTGGGAAGGCGATACATACCGCTTTGAGTTGAAGTCCGGCGCCGGGACGTCCACGGCAGTATTCCAGTCAATCGGTATGAATGTTTCCGATGTTTTAAAGGACGGTGTGGAGTACACAATGTATGCAGCATATAATCCGACGGTTACGGTTCAAGAATGGCAGCAAGGGTGGGGATATCTGTCGGCACTCGCATGGGTAAACCAGCAGCAGGCATATTCTCCTGACGATCCGCTTGGAAATGTGGCGGCAAGTGACAAGTTGGTCTCATTCCCTGTGAGCGTATATCGGGATGACGTTCCAGAGTTGTCTTTTATTCACGGCATTACTGTCTATCGCATACGGGTAAAGAATACAGGACTTGACCCTTTGGCTATACGGCAGATTGAATATCCTGCCAATGAGGCTGACCAATATTCTACTGAAGGCGGCGGGAACTATCCAACTGGAATGTACGCGCCCAATCTTGCAGCAGGATACACAAGTAGGCATTTCGGTGTTAACGGCACAAACGATGCAGAAGTTCACGGGACGCTTACAATGCCCGATTCGTTCACTCTTGCTCCCGATGAAACAGTAAACCTGTACATCCCCATGACGCCTTGTTTTGTGCAGACTGCAGACATTTCAAAGACCCATATCATCACCCTGTCTGACGACCGTACCATCAAGGTCGTAAAGAATCCACCGCTTAATTTTAAGCTCCAGGCCGGCCATATGTACACCACCACTCTGTCCGTGCGTTCGGAGATGGCAACAAGCGGAGGCGAAATCCCGTCAATCTCCGGCAACGACGAAGACGACTTTTAAGATTGCGGGCCATTATCATGCAAATTCATCCGCCTCCTTACAAATAGCAAAATCTCTTGCTATCTTTGCAAGCATGAACAGATTCCTGTACCTGCTGACAGCTTTGTTGCTTGCATCCTGCACCCCGGCGCCGAAGGCGGAGCATGGGGTGCCGCTTCTTGTGGACACCAATGTGGCGGCGGATGCCGTTTCGGCCTCTCTCACGGCAACTTTCGACCATGCCGGGAATATCAAGGAGGCGGGGTTCGAGCTTGCGGAGGCGGGCGGAGGCGACAGCAGGCGCAGCAGCGCCGTCCCGGAGGGGAATATCCTGAGCGCCACCTTCGACGGCCTGCGACCGGACACGGAGTACAGCTACCTGGTATTCTGGACCAACGGGCGCACGGAGGACCGTTCCGAGGGCCGCAGTTTCCGCACTGCAGCAGCGTCCGAAACTCCTCACGACCCGGGCCGGACAGTCGACCCGGCGCAGTTCAACGCGAATCTCTACAAATATCTGCTGCAGAATTTCGATGCCGACGGCGACGGTCTCCTGTCCGAAGGCGAACTTGCCGCCGTAGAGGAACTCAACCTCAGCAGCCTCCTGCTCGAAGACCACCGGGGCCTGGAAACCCTGGCGAACCTCCGGTCGGTCAGCTTCGGCTACAACTGGCTGCCGCGCATCGACGTCTCCGCCAACAAAAAGCTCGAATTCCTCTCCGCGGGAGGCGACATCCACCTGCAGGAGATAATCCTCGACAATCCCGAACTCGTACAGACCTATTTCGTGGGCGACTCGGGCGTGCGGCATCTGGATTTCACCCGCTGCCCCAGGATTTACATCTGCGAATGGTGGGATTTCCCCGTAGAAACAGTTGATTTCTCCGGATGCGAGGAACTTTTTGCCGTAAGGATAGGCGGCACCCTGCTCAGGGAACTCGACCTCTCCGATGCCTGGAGGCTCTGCCACCTCAACTCCGTAGACAACCCTTGCCTCGAAACCATCTGGCTCAAGGAGGGCGTGACCCTCGAAAGCCTCGAATACGACCCTCACACCAAGATCCTCTACAAATGACTGACGGACAACTGGAACTCACCTTCCTGCGGCAAGCCGTGGAACGCCGCTTCGGCTCCTGTCCCCGCACTTCGGCCGCCTTCACAAGGCTCTCGGAGGACATGGACGAAAAACTTTCCCCCTCCACGCTCAAGCGCATCTGGGGCTATGTGGGAATGAAAGTCGTTCCCCGCACCGCCACTCTCGACGCCCTTGCGCGCTATGCCGGGTTCCGCGACTACAAGGCATACCTGGAAGACCTCCGAACCTCCAAGATGGCGTCTTCCGGATACTTCAATGCCGACCGTCTCGATGCCGCCTCCCTGCAGGCCGGAGATACTTTCCGCATAGGGTGGCGCCCCGACCGCGTGGTCGTGCTCGAGTATCTGGGCGACAGGCGTTTCCGGGTCAATTCCTCTGAGAACTCAAAGCTCCTTGAGGGCGACGAGTTCGAAGCGTCTTCAATCATAAAAGGCTTCCCCCTGGTCATTTCCCAAATCCGGCGCGGAGCCCAAACCACCCCCTCCTATATAGCCGGAAGGGACGGCGGCATCGTTTTCATAGCGCTTGCGTAGAGGCGTCCCGGATCATCTTCACTGCTTCGTCAAACACCCTCCCGACCTGATCCGTCTTTTGTCCGGACACCCAAACGGCAAGCGCCGCAAGCAGAATCACGGCGGCCAGCATGACGGGCAATGCAGCCCGCATTGTACCGACAGTTTCAATGGCCCTGCGGACTTCTTCTGCGGAGGCATACCGTCTGCCGCTGTCTTCTGCGGTGCATTTTCGGGCAATCCGCCCGAATGCAGCATCCATGTCAAGCATCATGCGCCCGAGCGAATATATGTCGGAGCGGGCGTCGGCGCTTTGTCCGCCGAGCACTTCCGGTGCGGCGTACAGGAGCGTGCCTGCGGGGCCTTTTCCGGTCAGGATGGAGTCGGTGTCGGAGAGGCCGAAGTCAAGCAGCTTGACATGATCCCCGATGCGCGTGACGAGTATGTTCTCCGGCTTCAGGTCCTTGTGAATCACTTGCTTGCGGTGGATGTAGGAGAGGGCGTCACAGATGTCGCAGAGGACCCTTTTCTGCAGCTTTACGTCCCCTTTTCCGGGGGCGAACCTTTGGCTGAGAGGGACGCCGTCTATCCACTCCATTTCTATGCAGTCGCCGAGTCCCGGGATGGACACCCAGTCGAGCACCTCGCAGATGCCGGGATGCTTGAGGGAGGCTCCGATTTCGTATTCGCGGCGAAGCATGCGCTGGTGGACGGGGTCGTCGCGCAGCTCTTCCTTGAGGCATTTATACACGACAAGCCTGTCGTTGCGGTGCCCCTTGAAGAGCCGGCAGGGGCCGTCGACGGAGGTATGGATGAGCTCCACCCCGGAGGTGCCGGGGGAGGAAAGGGGCTCGGGCGCACCAAAAAAGCCGGAAGAGTTGATCATTTCGCAAAAGCGGCGTTTCGATTTTCAAATTTAATGGATTTTGCGTATTTTTAAAAATTCAAATGGACAAAAGCATCTCATACCTAGTCTGCATGCTTTGCTTCACGGCCCTTGTGAGCTGCGCACGCACTCCGGCGGTTCCCGGGGCTGCGCCGCGGGCACAGTATGATGACTCCGTCTACTGCTTCAACCGCCGTGCGATAGTCACGCTCGACGGCCGAAAAGGGATGGTTGATGACGGGGGAGAGGTCATTCTGCCCCCCGAATGGGACAGCATGGAATTCCTCGACGACGATACGGCCCTCCTTTCCAAAGGCGGTCTCTGGTATCTGTGCACCGGAGGCGGACGCATTTTCGCCCAGTCTGCGGATTCATCGGAGCTTGAGGCCTCCAGCCGCCGGCTCCATGATGAGATGCTCGAGGCGGATATGCGCTACTGGGACGCGGTCCTCGACCGCCTGCAGGCTCTCAGCACCGCCTGCATTGCCGCCGGCCCCGGGAAGCCCGGCGAGTCCGTCGTACGCGAGCGCACGCAGCTGCAGATCCTTCTCTCCGACGCCCCCGGCGGGCCGATGAACTCTGCCCAGCAGGCCCGCCTTTCCGAGATAGAGGCAGGATTCAAATCCATGTACGGAAAATGAAACGGGCGCTCCTGGCCTTCTGCCTTATCTGCATTTCGTCGCTCCTCGCGGCGCAGGGCGGCTCCCGCATCAAGTCCGACCCCGCTTACCTTTGGGCAGAGGGGAGCGGCGCCACCACGTCCAAGGCCGACGATGCAGCGCTCCAGGCCATCGTCCGTCAGCTGGCGTCTACCGACATTCTTCCGGCGGAGCCTTCCGTCCGTGCGGCCCTGTGGCATACATATCTTCCCGATATCAGGAAATGCTGCGGCATGAACGTTTCGCCCTCCGGGACGGTCCTGCGCTATATCGCATGGGCCGATGTCCCCTCTGTTTTCTCTGACCGCTGGCGTAAGGTCCGCGAGCTCGAGGCCTCTGCACGCGCCGCACTCGACGAGGGTAGAACCGACGAAGCCCGCACCTATTGCCAATGGGCCGAAACCTATCTGCTGTCCCTCCCTCCGGGCCAGGACGCCCTTCGCCGGAGTGTCAGCTCCCTGCGGGACAAGGCGGGCGAAGGCGTCGTTTCGGCAGTAAGGCTCCGCAACGTTGAGGCCGAGACCGCCTCCATCAGCCGGGCACTCGGTACGCCGCAGACCGGGCGTCTTGCCTCCGCACGTCAGGGCTCCTCCGGCAGCGTCCCGGGGCAGACGGGGC
>FLNY01001961.1_pt1 | contig 31766 bp, 26 predicted proteins | sample 1140381 | NCBI WGS metagenome assembly FLNY01 (sample SAMEA3878172, study PRJEB12797) | bioreactor metagenome | biome: Moose rumen | place: Sweden | collected 2011-10 | reverse complement strand
TTGGTGCAGATCTGCTCCACCAGCTCGCTGGCACCTACGATGTCGCGTAGCTCGTTTGTCTGGAAGATGAAGCTTTGGATTCCTTGGACGGCGGCTCCATAAAGATACTTTGTTTCTGCCATATTAAAATAAGGTTAAAGTTTATATTATTGTTATTTCAATTCTCGTATCATTCCATGTCCGGTACTTGCTCCCTTACCTAATCCTATAAATTGGGGAAGACGAAGGTTTGAGGTAAATTCAATATCGAATGTCATCATTTTCTGCCCTTTATAGGTTGTGGGTTTACACTCCTTTGATGATAAAATCTGAACATGCAACTCACTTTCTAAATGAACACCTATGCCCTTGGCAAACGAAAGAATGTTGCCAATCAACATCCGTTTCAGGATTTCCAACCTTCCAATCATGTCTTTAGTATTTACATATAATGAGTAGTTGTCCTTGTTGAGTGGAAGCCATTGGGAAAGAGAGTATTTTATGGGATTCCCTACGTAGTCAACATTGGTGGAACATGCCATGGTTTCGCATATAGTGTATGCTTCGGTTTTGTTTCCAATCCTCAGAGTCCTTTCATAAGGATATATCATTTTGGTTAGAGAGTCTGTTCCTGCATCAATTCCTATTATTGCGGCTTTCCCATTTATTGTTTTATATTGGATGAGTGGATATGCATATCGGAGTTCATTGCCATCATGACTATGGTAAAATATGTCTTCGATATTCTCATCTTCTGCTATCACTGCCCCTCGGAACATGGGAATGGCATTATGTGACAACTCATTTTCAAATTTCACTATGAGTGATTTTACATAATTCATAATATATGTATCGGAAATTTAAGGTTAATTGATTCAGTTAATATGGCAAAAGGGATGCCTTGTGTATTTTTCTCTTCTTACAAAGTTAATAATTAATGAAGTCTTTCCAAGGCGATGTACTGTTAAATTATATTAATTTCCTGATTCTGATTTAATTACGAAGAAAGCTTTCGTAAAAAATGAGTCTAAATACAAAAGTAAAGAACACAAACACTCAAGAGCTTTTGTAGTTGAGTGTTTGTGTTCTCGCATGAACCATGTAATGACGTTGATTCTTTAGTCAGTTGTTGCTGTTCTCCTTAGAATGCTTTGCTTCCCATAGTTTTTTCTTGCACATCTGGTAATGCTCTTGAGCTTGTTCCTGAATGTTGCGATGCGCATAGAATGTCTCGGGATTCCAGTCGGAGCCATCTTCAAACATCCTGTCACACATGCGGAAATTTTCCAAGGCCAACTTGTAATCTCCGTCTTTCTCTGCTTGTAAACCTGCTTCCAATGCGTCTAAACAAATTGAAATTGTTGCCATAATAATTAGTTTTAAAGTTTATAATAGAAATTATTTGCAAAGTTAGACATGGCAAACGAAGCCTATGTTCGTAAAATTTACCCATCTTCCGACATGCCAACATATTGCATGTTTAATTATTTTTGACATGATAAGATAAAAAAACGTGATTTCTTTTTGCTTTTACGTGTCTGTATGTCAGTTTGGGAGAGCGAGTTCTCCACACTTCCATCCATCCACGCAAAACTGTTTTGTGCCAAAACGGGAAATCACTCTACAAAAAGCAGAACTGCGTTCTTCAAAAAACGCTCCGCTTGACAAAAAGTGCAAAGACGTCATGTCCTGCCATTTGGAATGAGGCTATTTTATGCCCAACAGATGTTGCATTAAAGCCGTTACACAGCGTTGTTTTCATTTGTTTTGCTTGCGGGTTATCATTGTCGCTGTTCCACGGCAGGAAAGCGTCGTCTCCCAGTGACACGCCAGTCGTGCGGTTGGAATATGGTGGTTATGGATGTTGAAGGTCCTGCCATTTGAACTTGAGCAATACCACAGACAAACGACCCTTGCAGTTTTGTTAAGTGTAGAGAAGCTTGTTGTCATTGCACTTTTTGTTGAATGTAGCGGAGCGGAATGTTTTTTGTCCGACTGAAAGGAGGATTTTTGTTGAGATTTGCCGGCACGCAGTGCTGTCGTGGATGTCGTGAAGGTTGTAGCAAATTCATTTGCATACAAGCAGAACGACATTCACGACACAAAGGGCGACAGCCCGAAGGCAAATCGTTTTTTTATTATTTATTGGAATCAGATTTTTGAGACATGTCAACGCTTCAGCCCGAAGGCAAATCGTTTTTTTATTGTTTACTTAACACCCGTCGCGCCAGCCAAAATCCTTTGAATTTCTTAAATCCTTGATAAGGTTCTTGAAAAAGATTTGAAAAATCCATATTCTGCGAACATAGATTTCGTGACATCCCACTAATTTTGCAAAAAACAATCAAGAAGAATCATGCTGAAAACATTACTAACACTTTCATCCTGTGAACCAGCACATTACTCGATTTTTTTAGAATCGTTATGCAACTTCACCAATTATCGTTATATTTGCATGATACCGTCAATCTATATGTAAACTTATAAAGACAATCGTTCTCATTATGTTAAAATCTCACTATTTAAATCATCATACCATCCCATAGAAAAGAATCGGAGTATGTGTGCACAATTTCAATTATTTCCCATGTCTGATCTTCGGGAATACTTTGGAATATTTCAAAAAAAACCAAGAAAAGCATCGATTTATAAAAAATAATTGTAAATTTGCAATGTCCATAGACAAAGACTGATATCCACTTCAGCTTTCGAGCCTTTGGACACATACATACGAAAGGCGTTTTCTTAACGCTTTGGCTCGACGCTTTGAGAACTTCGCAAATTCCAACTTGTCCCACAGCCATTGCAACGGAGACGCCCTATGGGATGTAACATACAGACTTGTGCCGATTTGCACATGTCATCATAGTATTTTCATCTACGTGGGGCTTTCTGCGTTGCTCGGTTTCTGGGACAGGGCGATGCGAAGGCCTTCAAAGCGTGGACCGGGCGACAGAACGGCTCCACGTTTTTTGTGTGTATGAGTTAACCTGAAAGAGAAAATCCACATATTTCTTTGCAAGGCTTGCAGAAAACCATTTACAACACCTCAAAGAATTATCATTGCAAAAAATAAAACAAGTATGGAATACACTCTAATTGCCAATTCCGGCATACAATTATTAACTTGCGAATTAACTATTGATCTCAGCTCAAAATCACGCTACTTGTTTCATGAATGGTTTGACGAAAAGGAAATACAAACCAATTTGGAATTTGCATATATCTTAAAAGAATCTGAAAAGGTTGTCAGACTTGCAGACCTAGAATCTTGCAGATTTATAGACACAGATGGAAATCTCAATATTAAAGAAGAAGAAGTTTTATCAAATCCCAATATAGAGATTTTACATGAAGGCGATATAGAAAATGCCGAAGACATCTTTGCACTTAAATTAAATGATACAAGACACTGTTATTTATCATCAATGTTCAACAAATGGATTCCTCTTCCATATTTTGAACTAGATTCTTTTGGGAATTGCAAAAATGGTCCTTATAACTGGGTTCGCTGTAAACTGATTCCAAGAAATGATTCAGAAACACAAAGCACATTAAATATAACGGCTCTAATTGCAATTGATACCCGAGCAATCTATGAAGAAACAGACGAATATATAGAATGTCCATCATTTGTAAGTGAAAACGAAAAAGAAAAGTTTTTTAAAATAACGACAAATGCACTTGGATTACTAAATTTCTGTTCTGGAAGAAATTCTTGGATTAGAAGCTATCTAATGAAGATTGTGCATGGTGTTTCAGATTTGGATGGGATAAAACCAAAAGAAGATGAATACAAATACGGTTTTCTAGCTACTTATTTAATGCTTGTTGACAACATTGCAAAAAGCAATTATTTACCAAGCATTCGCCTGATTCGAGACAGGGATGTTAAACATTTAGGAGTTGAAATGATTATTGACATTGGGAACTCTCGAACTGCTGCGATACTATTTGAGGGCGAAGATTTCACCAAAGTAAAGCCATTGAGACTTCAAAACTTTTCCAAACCAATTTGTCCGAATGGAAAACTAAACCGAACTCTAGAATCATTTGATATGAGAGTTGCCTTTCAAAAAGTTTCATTTGGTGAAAAAACTTTAGGTGGTAGCAATCAATTTATATGGCCTAGTATAGTAAGGTTGGGAACAGAAGCAGAAAGTTTAACTCATAAAACTGCTAGTTTAGCTGAAGGAGATGAAATTTTGTCAACCTACTCTAGTCCGAAAAGATACTTATGGGATGAAACGCCTAGACAAGAGGAATGGCGTTGCGTAAGAGATGTGGAAAATGGGAAAAACACAGAACCAATCATTGAGGGCATTAGTAATTACTTTAAAGACGATGGGAGTATAGATAAAGATGGGTTTGGTGTTGGTCTTCATTACTCCCGAAAAACTCTTATGACATTTGCCTTTATGGAAATCATTTCTCAAGCTCAAGTACAAATAAACAGCTTTGAGTATAGAGATTTTCATGGAAGAATAAGTACTCCTCGACGACTAGATAAAATAATATTAACGTGTCCAACAGCCATGTCAAAGAACGAACAACTTTCTCTTCATGGCAGTTTGAAAGATGCTCTATACGTCCTTAACAAATTTAATGAAAACATAGATAAAACATTTACTCCATATGACATAAAACTCATTCCAGAATTAAACAAAAAGAAGGATAATCCACAATGGATATTTGATGAGGCAACATGTTCACAATTTGTTTATCTGTATGGACAATTCTCTGAAACATACTTAAATAATAGTAAAGATTTTTTTGAAATATATGGAAAAGAACGAAAAAATAATGATAATTTAAACAATCCGTCTCTTGTAATAGGTTCTTTAGATATTGGAGCTGGAACAAGTGACATTATGGTTTGCAGATATGAATACAACAACGAAAACCCATCACGCTTAAAACCAATTCCTGTTTTCTGGGATAGTTTTGATTTCGCAGGTGATGATATGATGAAAGTTTTAATTGAAAACGTGCTGTTACAAGGTAAAAGTGGAATAATAGAAAAAGAATTATTAAAACGCTCATTTGATGACGATATCATAAAGAAAAAATTATATCAGTTCTTTGGGCACAATCAAGCTGAGCTATCTTTTAGGGACAGAACCATCAGAAAGGATTTCAATCTTCAAGTTTGCGTACCCGTAATAAATTATTTTTTAGATTTACTGAGCAAAGAAGAAGTTTATCGCGAAATAACATATGATGAGATTTTTATAGAAAACTCACCTAGTGAGACAGTTTTACAAAGATTCAAAGAACATTTCGGTTTTTCATTGGAAGAAATCAAATGGATTTACGACAGAAAAGTTATTTCACATTTAATTGAAAGTACCATGAATGACTTGCTGGAAAATGTAGCAACTATCATGTATGCACAAGATTGCGACATAGTTATATTATCTGGTAGACCCACGTCATTAAATCCCATAAAAAATGTATTTTTAAAATATTACAATGATAGTCCTAACAGACTGATTATCCTTAACAAGCACAGGATTGGAAGATGGTATCCTTTTGCCAATGCTTCTGGTTATCTATCTAATTCTAAAAGTGTAGTTCCCGTTGGTGCAATGATTGGTTATCTCGCGTCAAATGCTGGTGGTATGAATAATTTCTCTCTTGATTTATCAATGTTAGGAGAAATGCTAAAGCCGACATCAGAATATTTTGTTTTAAAAGACTCATTAGTTCAGCAAAACAAATGTTTTATTACTCCCGAAAAACAATCAGGAGAATTGGTTTTAAATTCTTTCCCTGCATACATCGGATGCAAACAGTACGATTTTTCTTTGTATCCCGTAAGACCTTTCTATGTTTTAGATATCAACATAAACTCAATTTTGAACAAATTGACAAATCAGCATAAGGACAAAGAATTAAGCGATAGTGAGAAACAAGACTTGCTTCGTCAGTATATAGAAAAATTACTATCTAACATACCATTGATATTCACTATTGAAAGAGAGGATTATGATGAAAACAAAGAAAGGCTTATAATAGAATCGGTAGAGGGAAATGAATCTGGTGATATTTCAGTAAACGACTTTATACTGACGATTCAAAGTCTGAATGATCCAGATTGTTACTGGCTTGATTCAGGCGAGTTTAACATAAATATTAAAAGCAGATTTAATTGATGTGATATGAATGCAAATGATATAAATAAGTTAATAGATATTGTTAATCAAGCTTTGGAATGGACTCCAAACGTTCCCCAATCGGGTCAATTGAGTTATAAAAGAAAATTGATTAATAAAAGACGTGAATTAAAAAAGATCCAATATGCTATTTGCGAATCATGTTCTACTGCCGCATTTGGGGAAAGCCAGATGGGAAAATCTTATTTGGTTAGTGCGATGTTATCTTCACCAAGTAAGCCGTTTTCTGTAACAAACGAGAGTTCTAAATATGATTTCATAAATGAAATTAATCCTAGTCGGCCTAATTCTACAATAGAATCTACAGGAGTTATTACTCGTTTTTCGACAAAAATAGATAGGGAAACACCTAAAGGATATTTAAAAGTTTCGCTTCTTTCTGTTGCCGACATAATATTAATTTTATGCGAGGCATATTATAATCAAGTTAATTATCCTAGAGAAAATATTATTTCTAAGGAATCTCTAAATGAGATTTTAAGCAACACATCCATAGAACAAGACACCCCTGTATCCTATTTATGTGATGACGACATTCTTGACATAAGAGAATACATTTCAAATTCCCCGTTTTTACAAATGAAATGTCATCATATACTAGAAAGTGAATTGTTTAATTTTCTGATAATAAATATCAACAATTTAGGTGATTCTCAACTATCAGAAGTAGTCCAACTTTTGTGGAATCGGGATTATTATATTAATAAACTTTGGCTTGATTTGTTATCTACATACAAGAAATTAGACTATACTTCTAAAGTATATGCTCAATTCAATTCTGTCTTGAAAAGAAAGGGGACTCTTCTAGATGTTGCACGATTAGACGAGATGTATGGAGAGCCTGAAGATATTGGCAGCGAATATGAGCCTTATTTAGAAGTTAAGATAATGTCAAATGGTGAAGACATTAAAACAGAAAAGTCATTTTTTAGTGCTCTAATTTCAGAATTAAGTTTTACCCTTCCTAAGGATTTGGAAGAATCGCATCCTTTCTTAAAGAATCTTGACATATTAGATTTTCCTGGAGCAAGGCGCCCAGAACAAATTAGTCAATCTAAATTGGGAGAGGGTAAGAATTTATCTACAATACTCAGAAGGGGAAAGGTCTCATATCTATTTAATAAATATTCGTCCGCAAAACGTATCAACACATTACTATTCTGTCATAATAATAGCATGAGTGGTGAAAGTTCGATGGGCGGATTACTGGATAGTTGGGTAAATGGAAATATCGGTTCAAACGATAGAGACAGGGAAGAATATATGAAAATATCTTCCGTCCCTCCACTTTTTATTATAGGAACATGGTTTAATAAAGACTTAGAATATCAAGAAGAAATTCCAAATGACACTGATACATTAAATGCCAGATGGAACAGGAGGTTCAACGTAGTTCTTGAAAAAGAAGTTTTAAAATCACTTGGTGATGGACGACATTGGTTCAACAATTGGTCTACTTCTACTAAACCTTTTCAGAACATATATATGTTGCGCGATTTCAAGTATTCTAAAGCTGTTTATGACGGATATGACCCCAAAAAAGGAGCGCCAGAATCAGGCAAAGCCATAGTTCACTCTAATTATCCATCTTTCTTTAATGACCTCAAACAATCATTTATCAATAATGAGTTTGTTAAGACACATTTTATTTCTCCAACAGAATCATGGGATGACGCTGCAACATGCGCTATGGATGGAAGCCTTAAAATCATAAAAAAATTAAATACAATAGCTCCAAATGTTTCAAAAGCGAGAGAAGAGAAATTCAAAAATGATATTAAACAAATAATATCTAGTATTCTTAATCTTTTAGAGCCATATTATCATCCTGACAACAGCGGCGAATTATTCAAGTTGGCAAAACGACAGTCAGGACAAGCTATTATGCAATTAGACAGATTACAAGGACGAGATCCATATTCATTCGGAAAACTTATGGATACTTTGATGGTTTCAGAATCTGAAGTATATGAACTTGTTCACTCACTAACTCTTGGTGAAGAGCAAAATGTTCCAATGAGCAATGAAGAAAGTCTTATCTTCATGTCTGCAGGTCTCGATTCAAATGCATCCCGAGAAGAAAATATAGAAAGACTATGTATATATCTTGGCGTTGACGATGAAAAAGAATGCATAGAAGCACTTGAACCTATCGATATTAATAAGTTGTTATCACAAAGACATATGATGTCTGACAAGGCTGATAATGTAGTAAAGGAAGTGGAAAACTTATGGTTTACCAAGGTATTAACAGAAAGAACCACACGTATGTTTGAAGAAGAGCTTCAAAGCATTTCGACAATAGTATCATATCTTTGGAAAGTTTACAAGTTGACAGACCTTCACACACAATTAGTATACAAGGTAAGGGAATATATAAATAATATCGATAAAGAGACTTCTATCGGTATTATTTCAGATTATCTTTCCATGATGCTAAACAAATTCTCAAGCACATTTGGTTATTCGTATATAACAGATGGGGATAAAGAAAATATTCAGAAAAAAAACAATGAGCTTAAACTAGGAATTAATTATAAAGATTTAAATACAAATAATGAATCTTCTGGTCTTGAATTATTATCGGAATTATACATTCAAAGAGAGGTTTTATCAGGTTCTTCCTTTTCAAATAAAGATAGAGATTTTTTGTCAAAATTTCCTCAGTTTAGACATGTATGGAAATGGGAACAACAATTAAAAGTTGGATATATCTATGCATGCGAACTTCCAGATTATGACATACAAGCAAATGATAAGTTAAAAAGTATTTTGGAAAATCTTAAACATTAAAACATGATTACCATAAAAGGGAAAATAAGGATTTGTCAGTCCAACATTGCAGATTTCAATGTTGAACACATTGATGGAGTGCCTTTTTATAAAAGATATCATGAATTTCTAAGTGTTTTCAGAAAATACATTAATGAATATAATTCAGACATAATTTTTTCACAACCTATAGAAAATACAGATAAGGCAACCATAGACTGGTATATTCCAGAAACTGAGGAGATTGCATCATCTTTAGACTCTATTAAAAAAGATGATATAGAAAGATACAGCAAACTCTTAGAAAAACGTAATATTATAATTTCTTATCTCAAAAACATAGCAGAAAATGTTAATGATACTCAAGACAAGAAAAGGCTATCATGTGCTATAAAATATTTAGACAATGATTATAGCGAAAAAGTGACATATGTTATTGGAGACGACTTATCATTCACTGTATGGGGAATGAAAATGCGTAAAGGGAAACAAATAGAAACAATTATAACTGATAATGTTCGTGAGCATAGAACACATTCCATTTCATATCGTATAAAAGGAAAAGGTAGCATATCTGGCCAAACTTCACTTATTAGAAAACATGGTCATATTCTTGAGGGAAAGGATATTCCTGAAATTATAGCAGAAAACCATTATTCCCATGTACGTTGGGAACCTTTTGCTCCCCATGGGAAAAAAGTCGAAGACGACCTGATTTTTATAGCTGTTTGTGAAAGAGTTGATGATTATTGCATTAATTTTATACCTTATGGTGGAGGAACTCTTGAAGGAGAGGGTCAGGTTTATAAAAAAGGTGGAATTATCCTGTCTGAGAATGACATTCCATTTCCAAAGCCTCAGGAAGGCTTTCACTTCAAATGCTGGGAGCCAGCCATTGATTTTGATTCTCCAATATGTGATGACCTCACATATACAGCTTTATTTGAGAAAGATAAAGAAAGCCTTCCTCCCCCTATTGAGCCTATGTGTAAAGTCATCTTTAACACAAATGGACAAGGTACGATTGACGGACAAAATGAAGTTTTGATCCCAAAAGATGCCATTCTTACGGATGATATTATACCAAAAGTAACTCCTAACAAAGGTCTAGAGTTTATGGGCTGGGATCAAGATATAAAAAGCCCAATAACAGAAGACAAAACATTTAATGCACAATTTGTAAAAATACCGTGGTATCGTAGATTTTGGTTATGGCTCACAGGATTATTTGACAATAAGGGGTGTCTTAAATGGATATTGTGGACATTACTTTTAATATTCTTTTTATGGATTCTTTCTTGGTTTTTCAGAGGATGCTTGGGATGTTCAAACCATTCAGAAAATGGGGTGAGAACTATAGAAACCAAAACACGTCCCGATGGTACAATTATTGATAATAATGGTTATAGTCATCCTATTACAGATGAAGATGGAACATTGCCAGATGATAACGGGATAGTAGCGCCTATATATAATGAAGATGGCGAAGATTTACCTATCATAGATCAACCTGGTACTCCTAAAACAATAGCAAATCGCTTATTTTTGTTTATGGAGAATGAGAACGATGACATTGACGCATTAGCTAAAGATTTCAAGAAAGTTTATCCTGAAGATGGATATGATATCATTGGATTTGATAGAGAGGTTAAGCTACTTGTTATCCAAATTCCAGAATCAGAAAAGGATCAAATACGACAAACAATTAACAATAAGATTCCTAATCATGATTTTATTGTGTTTGACGAAGAAATATATGAACTTAACGGCACACTTAATCCCACTTCCTTAAATCCTGGATGGCATTTAAATGCAATACACCTTAAGGAAGGATGGCAAACAACAAGAGGAGATAAATCTATAAAGGTAGCTATTATAGATGATGGTATTGAATCTTCACATCCCATGTTTAAAGGTCGTATCGTTGATGCTTATAATGTATTTACTCAAAACAATAATCTCAGCAAGGGTATAGGACATGGGACACACACCGCAGGTTTAGCTGTGGGTTGTGCAGATTTCTTTGATAATGGGGCTGCTGGTGTTGCTCCTGAATGCTCACTAATGCCAGTCCAAGTTTTTGACAACAACCAATGTCCACTTTCCGCATTAATATCAGGTATTATGTATGCAATACATCATGATGCAGACGTTATTAATGTTTCAATAGCCCCATCATTTAAAGGGCTCAATATGCTACCTCCAGAGACACAAGAGCAAATAGCTGAAGAACAATTCAAAAATATCGAAAAACTTTGGTCGCGCGTATGTAAATTAGCAAGTGAGAAAAATTCTATCATAGTTCTTGCAGCTGGGAACGACGACATTCTATCTAGCATTCCTCCAGAAAATAGAAACAACTCGGCAATAGTTGTTACCGCTGTGGATAAGAATCTATATCCTACTGTATTTACGAACTATGGTCCTTGTTCAGATATATCTGCTCCTGGAAAGGACATATATAGTTCTTATCCAACAGAATCTTTTCAGTCTTTTGACGGAACCAGTATGGCGGCACCAATTGTAGCAGGGACAATAGCATTAATGAAATCCATTAAGAAAGACCTTACTGTAGAACAAGCCAAAAATGTGCTATATAAGAGTGGTGCTGACGTCTATGGCTTTATACCGCCAATGGTATTAGTTGATGCCGCATTAACTTGTGTGAAAAAAGGGGATTTTGGAAAACCATCTGAAAGAGAATTGCGTCCTGTTCCAGATGGTAGCCAAATAGATTCTTCGGCAGGTACGTTAGTGGAAATCATATCTCCAACTCCTGAACAAAAAGCTCCTATCAGTTCATCAAAACCTCAACCGCCAAACAAAAACGATTATGATGAAATCAGAAGACTAATAAAAGAATATGAACAAAAAATAGAACAGTTAAAAAAACAACTTCCCGAAAATCAAAAATAATAAATATGCAAAATTCAAAATTTAATTTCGCTGCAGTATTCTCATTAATGGTGTTGCTAGTTTTTTCATACATCACCTTTTTGGGATTAATATACTGGAAAAAAGGAGACTTATTAGTCCCCATAGGACTCACGCTAGGGCTGATTGCAATTGTAACAGTCTGTATATTGGTTATGTGCAAGGCTAAAGCCACAAGATGGAGACGCATTGGAATTATTGGACAGGTGTTCTTTGGTATTATTATTTTAGTAGTATTGTTAGCAGCAGCTATTCCTTTTACCAATTTTCTAAGAGTTAATCAAGACTCCAAAGAGATTGAAAAAAGAATTGCCTTAACATGTGATGCCGGCTTAAATTTAGACTCAACATATGTTGATTATGTAAACAAAAGGCTATATAGTTACAAAAAGAATCTTGAAGTTATAAGCTATGGAAAGTACTCCCGCCCATCACAATATAACGAGTGTTTAAAAGATGCATCTGGAAATACCGATAAAGACAAAATAAGTAGTCTTGAAAAAAGTTTAAAAAACAAATTGATGCCAGATTCTACAGAAATAATTGTTAAGGAAAGGAAAGAATGGCTTAAAGGTGCAAAAAAACTAAACGTTTGGAATCCACTTACTGCATCTAATATAGCTAAAGTTGACGAGGCTGTCAATGGTTGGTACGAGAATTATAAGCAATTATCATCCATAAGTTATAAAGGTGAAGAATATGAAGAATTCAAGTATCAAGAGTTTAATAGCCAATTAAGAAAACTAACAGACACATATTCAGTTTTTAAAAAACCATCATTATTTTCTTTACTCATGTCATTATTATGCTTCTTTATAATTATGCTACCATATATAATGACAAGGAAAGATTTAGCATTAGCTCATAGCAACAATGATGATCCATACGAATAAAAAAGCATTATTATGAAAGAAAGAATATTAAAAGCGCACACAAATATTCCAAGCAAGAATTTAGCAAATTATATAGAACAAGGAATAATATCATTCACAGAGCTTAGAAATGCAGGACTGTCAGAAACAAAAGAAACTGAGATTAAAGAAATTCTTAATAGTAGGGAATTAGAATTATGGCATGAATGTCAGGAGTCTAACAAGCTTGAAGACTATAACTATTATCTAAATCTATACCCAAATGGATTACATTTGGAGAAGGCTTTAAGTGCTATTAATAGAATTGACAATGCTCTTTGGGAAAAGGCTTCTTCAAGTTTATCTGAAGAAGATTTGCACGAATACTCTAATTCATTTCCTGAAGGAAATCACATAGATGAATGTAATGATTATTTAAATGATCTTCCTTGGCTTCAAACTTGTCTAAGAAACACCATACCTGACTATGAGACTTATATACAACAATTTCCAGGCAAACATGATAGAGAGGCACAAGATGCTATAAACTCTCTGAATGATAAAAAAGATTGGAATGATGCATGCAGTATGGGCAATAGCAATGCTTATAGAACATATCTAGATAATCATCCGAATGGCAATCATTCCAATGAAGCATATCAAAGGATTCAGGCCAATGCCGGAAGAGATGAATTAATAAATAATCTACAAAACGACCCCAATTTTTATACATCAGAACAAATTCAAGAACAGATAAATAATAATGTAGCAAGTTGGGATGATATTAAAGATGTATTTGGTGAAGAAAAAACAAATGCAATAGCTAATTTTCAAACATATTCATTTCTCCCACATGACAAAAAAGCTCCTGATAGACTTATCGAAGACTCAACAGAAGTGTATTTTTGGGGAACACCATACTCTGGAAAAACATGTGCTTTAGGAGCCATTTTGAGTAGTCTTCAGAAAAAGGGCATATTTACTCCTTTAGATTGTGCCAGTCGTAATTACATGGATCATTTAACAAATATATTTGTCAACGATGGAATCATCATATTACCGTCTAATACCCCAGAAGGATCTATTCAAGAAATGAGAATGGATATAACTGACAAAAAAAAGAAATCGCATTACATTACTTTCGTTGATTTAGCTGGCGAACTATTTCGGCATGTATACTACATTAGACACGGTTTACCAGTTGATGATGAAGCTGACGAAAGTATAAATACAGTTTCAAATTACTTAAAAGACAGAAGAAATAAAAAAATTCATTTTTTCGTTGTTGAATATGGTGCTCATAGTAAAGAATGGGACGGTCTTAGAATGGTTAACTATCTTGATAACATGATCGGATATTTACAATCAGAAAAAATTCTTACAAAATCAACTGTTGGTGTTTATATTTTGGTTACTAAATGTGACAAAATAAATTGTGACAAAGATGAGCGTCCAAAGGAAGCTTATAATTACATTCGCAACTATCTTCCTTCTTTTTATAATACATTAGAAAGAACTTGTGAAAAAAGTGGTATTAAAGACTTAAAAGTAATGTCTTTCTCTATAGGTGATGTTTTTGCTCAGAAGTTATGCAAATTTGAAAGTAACGACACAGATAAAATTATTGAAAAACTAATATTAAATACACATCCTCGAGGCGGCTTTACTGATTTTTTTAGAAAATAAATAATAGTCAAAAATATGGAAATAAAAATTATAATTAAAGGCCAGGTTGATAATAAAGGCAAACAAATAGTTTATTCATATCCTGGTCCAAAAGAAGAATCATATTGGTCAAAAAGCGTTAAGGATCCAACCGATATACGTGATTACTTCACAACAGATATTGTATATTCCCTTTGGAAAAATGAATATGGAAACTACTATGGAGTTATTGTTAAATCAAAAACAAATAAAGATAGTAAATACAATGACTCTAGAGACGGAAGACTATTTATTGTTGTTTTTACAGGAAAAAAAATATTTAAATCTGGTAAATTTGCTAAGGATTTATTAGATAAAATCAAACATAAGCTGTACGACTTAGAGGACCAGGATAATGAAGGAATTACAAATTTATTATCTAATGTTGATAATAAACTAATAGAAGATTATTGCTCTGTAAAGATACCTCAGGCTATATCGAGCCTAGATAGTGTATATAGAACATATAAATCCGAAAATGAACTTACAGAAATATTAGAATTTCCGAATCAAAAAGAATATAATAATAAGATTTTATATATAGTTCCGAATACAGCAATTTCAGTTCATATCCCTCAAAACTTTCAAGAAATAAAATCACCTGTAAAAAAAACATTCTTTATTTCAGATCCACTACCTTCAGGCGTTTCTGTAGATAAAAAAAACATAACAGAAGGTGATTCTATAACAATAACTTACAAAAAAGCTGGAGGATATTATCCTGAATCAATAAGATTAAATATAAATTCACTTTCTAATAAATATTTTGAATATATAGGCACTCAAATAAAAATCAATGATACCAATAAAGCTGGAATTAAGTTTAAAAGATGTATTAGAATAAAATGTATAAATGGGAAGAAAGATTCCATTCATTTTTTTAGCGTAAGATTTAATAATAGGCTAATCTCTCCTAATAATAACAATCTTTATATATTTGATAATAGTGAAAAGTATTTGATAAAAATTAAAGCAAAGGGTTATTACGAAGAAACTATAAATATTAAACCAGAAGATTTTTCAAAAGGAGAGATTTGTGTACCTCTTAAGGCTCAAGATAGAGCTATAAATATATACTTTAAAGATCCACATGGACATTATATTAAGGATCAAGTCAATATAAAAACAGATAGCAAACTATATAGTTATCTACAATATCCTGCTTATGAAATGATTGAGTATCATCATGTTGATAATGAATCGGAAAATTCTATTTGGCATAAAATAAAATGGGGTTTACTTGCATTTGGAATAGTTTACTTTTTATATGCTATTTATAGTTTTATTTTCAATAAATCACTTCCAATTCCGTTCAATCTTTTTGAAAAAACAGAAATTATTGTTGACCCACCAATTTATACTACAAGTAATGATTCAACTGAGTTCGAAGGTAATGATATAAGCCTAGAAGAAGAAAATGAAAAAAACGATCATGACATTCAATATTTAAAAAAGGAAGATGTCTGGAATATTGACTCTATTCAGAGCAATAATTATAAAGCACTTTTTAATACATTCAAAAAGGGTGATATTGATAATATATTAAATAAAGAATGGTTCCCTGATGACAAAGAAAAAGTAAATGGCTATTGGACAAAAATATTAGGGATGATTAAAACAATATGGAAAGATAAAGATAAAAATAAGAAGCAATCTGCAGTCAAAAAACTTAACATATTAACAAAAAACAAAAATTCAATTGATCTTGAAGAGATTGCATCTTCATTGGGAAAGTTAATTAACAATTTACCATGTGAACAAGAACAAAGAGAAAATAATACTAATAGTTTCAACACAAAAAAAGACAAATGACACTAAACAAAAAATTCTATAATTAATCATGAAGTCAATAATAAAGATAGGGTTAATCTCTATAACTGTAATAGGAATAATTTGGGCAATTATATATTTCACTAAAGGAATTGGCAACATGGAAGACATTCCCATTTCTGCCATTCCATTTGAGCAACACATTCAAAAAAGAGCCATTGATGAAGTATCAGGAAAAGATTTTGATGATGCATCTAATGGATATACTAGCATTATGCAAGAGATCCAAACAGAATCTTCAATAACTCTTGGAAATGGAGAAAAATCATTAACACAAAATGAAGTAGATAACTGCAGAAAAACTGCTTTTGATGTTTATGCACCAATATTTCTAAATTATGGAGATTCGTATTTCGAAAAATCTTCATGGGATGATTCAAAAATCAAATCTTTACGTGCTACTGCCACGGAAATGATTAATATGAAGTTGGCTGAAAGAGGATATGAAAGATATGATAGTTTAAAAAATATAATTGGTTATGTAGACGACTACTATGCAGCACTGACAACTATTAAAAAAGCATTAAGATATTCTGAAAAATCTTCATTAAACGAGGTCGAAAACGCTAAAACTAAAGTTGAAAAATTTATTAAATATCCATTAACTAACAATACAAAACTTAAAAAGAACCTAAAGTCATCAGTATCAACATTAGAGAGCTTAATATCAAAAATCAAAATCAACAAATCAAACAAAGAAAAGAAAGAAAAGAAATCAACAAAGAAAAGAAAGCAATCGAAGAAAAAGAAACATCATCACAAACATTATTCAGCATATGATTATTATGATTATAACTATGACTATAACTATGACTATAACTATGACAATATTTATAACTACTATTGATTTTTAAAACTAAAATATTATGGTATCTTTTTCACAAGCTATTCGTACATGTGCTAAAGAGAAATATGCTACATGTAAAGGGCGTGCCACTCGTGCAGAATATTGGTGGTGGACATTATTCAACTACATTGTTTTAATAGGTTTTATTATCGTTGCCGGATTATTAGCGGAAGCAACTCATGAAAAAGGTTTTTATGCTTTGGGTCTTCTACCCTATTTATATTTCATAATCCCCAATATATGCGTTCTTGTACGCAGGCTGCATGATACTGGTCATTCGGGATGGGCTATGTGTTTTTCATTGATTCCTTACGTGGGAGGAATCATTGTGTTTGTCTTCACTCTCCTTGACAGTGACCCAGACAACCAATATGGACCAAACCCACACAACAGCTCATTCTATTATCACAACAACTACCAACAAAACTATCCTCCATACTATCAGCAAGGACAACAGCAGCAGTATAACCCTCCATACAACCAACAAGGATATCCTCAAAATAATCAGCAAGGCTATCCCCCATACAATCAACAAAACTAATCATGTAAGCAACTACGACTATTAACCACAAATCACATCATTCCATGCAATTCAAAACAGAAAATATAGGGAATTACATAGCAAGGTTCATTGGTACGACAGTTCTGTGTTGCATCATGGCATACGTGCTGTATATGCTGTCGGCATTTGTGATAGGAGTGGTGTGCAAAGTTATTTGTTCGCTAAAGTCGCCTATCGATTTTTCTTCGAGTGAAGTGGCGGACGACATGATGATGAATTCCATCATACCTGGACTTGGCACGCTCCACGCCTCGTTCTCAGATCCAAACATGTCGGGACGGATGGCTCTACTGGTTGGAACCATCATCGTGGCAATCGGACTGGCAATCGTTTATGGATTATACTACCTCATGAACAAAGTGGTGGAAGAGAACAAGGTGCTGACCGTTTTCTCCGGACTTATTCTTACGGCTGGATTCTTCCTTTCATTCTACATAAGCTACTTCACTCCCATGTTCGACATCATGGGCATTGACAAGGGTTTCTGGTTTTATGTGGTCTCAATCATTGTGATGCTCATACACGCTTTTATAATCTGGGCTGTCATTTCAATATTATGGAATAACTAAAGTCTAGACTAAATGTTTTTATTTTAACATGAATCACCAATTTTTACGAACAAAAACTTCGTAGCTGCTGATTAAATTTGCAACCACGAAACTCCGGTTGATTAATAATTAAGTCACATCATTTCAAAACAAATTAGGCAATAATATGAAGAACATTTTTTTATTAATATTCACTTTGCCATGTTTGATCCTCAATGCATGTTCTGAAGAGAACACAAGCATGATTCACCTTCAAGAATCAATAATTAAGCTCTCAAAAGTAGCTGATAAAGTTGATTCGGATAAGGAATCCATATGGGCATACGACAAAGCAGACAGTATCACAAGAACCATGCAATTGACAAAATCTCATGTTTGGAAGGATTTGGCAATTTCTTACTCAGCTCTTTCACATATCGGATATGGTATGTCATACACAAGAACTATTAGAAAAGGGGATATTAACCTGCTGAAAGATGTAACCAATAATACATTTATATGTAATCCTGATACGATTAAGCCAAACATGCATCTTCATGATTTGGAACTACAATCGGATGCGTCATTTATTTTATTTTATTATGTTTCTGACATGCCAGCCACTAAGGAAATGCAGAGGAGTTATAACTCATTTAACGAAATGAAAGACTCAATATACACTGTAGCCAATCTAAAAAAAGTGGTAAAAGATAATATTGCACAAAACTTTATGGAATTCCAGATGAAAAATAGAGATTTCTTTTTCGTTTATGGATGTATGTTAAGTGATTTGTTTGCTCATACCTGTAAGACTAATGATGAACAAGAAAGGAAAGTTGAAAAACTTGTAGAAATTGGAGAACAATTAGACGGTCTTCCTGTTAATTGGTCTGAGAATTATTCTGACTTGGAATTCTTATATAAACAGATTGATTTGAAAGCAAAACTTATTGGTATGTTAGCTGATGAGATTTCATTACTAGAATAATATTTGCTTTCATTTTTTATACCGATACCGTTATATAATAGAATACAATATATAACTTAGCAACTTAAAACTAATACTTGATATAATGAAGAGATTATTATTACTTGCGTTCATTATGGCATTATCCACCGTGTCGAGGATCAATGCCCAAAATTACACAAGTTCGGATTATAACTTTCGACGTGCCAGAGAAGCTCTCGAAAAAAACAATTTTGACGAGGCGCTTGAATATTTTGTTAAGGATTTAGAAGAAAATCCCTATAACGGACGTTCGTATTCTTGGTGTGCATGTATTCTTGAATACCAGAAAGAATATGGGAATGCACTAACATCTGCGAACAAAGCCATACAGCATATACGAAAGAATGACACTGAATACATTGTTTTTGCTCACGGCACAAGAGCAAAGATATATCTCAACCTCCAAGACACCGTCAGCGCTTTGAACGATATAGCTACAGCTATTAAGGCTAATCCGGAGAAGGCTTATCTTTACGAGATGCGTGGACAACTTTACTATGAGCAAGGAAAATTCAGACTTTCAGATGCAGATTATAGAAAAATGATAGAAATCAACCCTGGGGATGTTTCAGGATATCTAGGGCTAGGGCGTAATGCCAACATGCAAAGAAAATGGGACGAAGCAATCAACCAATTTAACTTTGCAGAAAGATTGTCGAACACCAATTCCAAATTATATGCATTCAGAGCTGAAGCATACATGGGCAAAGGCGACTACAACAAAGCTACCAACGACATAGTTTCCTCCTTAGACTTAGATTGGGACATTAAGGCTTTATTACTAACAACTTTTCTAGATGAGCAGTCATTCAATTCGCTTATCGCAAAAATAAAGATTAAGGCAGCAAAAGAGCCTGGGAGCGGCAAATGGCCCTACCTCTTAGGTTATATGTATGAGCAAAAAAGCGACTATGATAGTGCTATCAAATATTATGACGAAGCCAATAATATTGATATTTCAGAAACAATTTACTACAGGATTGCCTATTGCTACAATGAAATGGGACTTTTTAAGTCTGCCTTACACACCATTGAAAAAGCACTTAGTCTTGATGCCAACGACAGTTCCAACCTACGACTAAAAGCTTCTATTTTATACGATCTTGGCAGGATTGATGAGACCATAGCCATCTACGATGAGCTTATGAAAGAATATCCTGAATGGGGAATAGGTTATTGCCAACGTGCCTGGTACAAACAGCTTAACAATGACTACCATGGGGCAATAGAAGACTTGAATATGGGACTCGTTATTTTGCCAGATTATGCTTATGGATATATGATAAGAGGCAATGTGTACGATTTGTCGGGAAGGACAGATCTTGCTGTAGCCGACTTCAGAAAAGCCGCAGATCTTGTAGGAAAGCCAGAAAACGAATACGAAACCGCATTATTTGCATATATTGGACTAAAGAATTATAAAAAAGTAAAGGAAATATTGAACTCCTTCCTAGCAGAACCCAATTTAGATAGCGGAGACTATTATAATGTGGTTTGTGTATATTCAAGGATGGGTGAAGCCGACAAAGCTGTGGAATACTTGGAAAAGGCACTCAAGATGGGTTATAACAATATTGAACACATTAAGCGCGACCACGACTTAGACAATATCCGCAATCATCCTAAATACAAGTCGATGTTAAAAGAATACGAAATAGAAAGAGAACCCGATATTTCTGAAGACCATATTAATGAATATTTTGTCGTCAAAGAGGTGCCCTTCACGAAGGAAAGCGGAGTGTGCAAGGTGAAATGCGAAATCAACGGTCTGCCGCTACATTTTGTGTTCGACACTGGTGCAAGTACAGTGTCGATATCCATGGTTGAAGCCACTTTCATGCTCAAAAACGGATATGTCAACCGAAACGACATAATTGGCAGCCAAAACTTTATAGACGCAAACGGCAACATAAGCGTTGGAACAGTCATAAACTTGAAGAAAGTGGATTTCGGAGGACTCGAACTAACCAATGTGCGTGCCTCGGTAGTAAACAATCAGATGGCTCCCCTGCTTCTAGGACAAAGCGTGCTGGGAAGACTGGGGAAAATCGAAATCGACAATCAGAAGCAGGTCATAAAGATCACACAATCTTCATCTGCAAGAAAAGGGGATGCCATTATAGTGGCCGGACCACCACCTCCACCACCTCCATTGGAATAATCCAACAGAAGGCTTACAACAGGCTGACGTACCCCCCCAAATTTCCGGATGGACTTAATGCACTGATTAAGTATCTGACCTATAACATACATTATCCGGCATATGCCAAAAAAAACGTTCATATATGAAAACTTTATTAAAACTTTTATTTGCAATGGCTTTGGCATTCTTGCCATACACCATGAATGCTCAGGATGAAGACCTGACTCCAGAGCAACAAGTCGAGATAGCCAAGAATTACCTTTATGGTGAAAATGGCTATGAGAAAGACATTGAATTGGGGGCTTTGTACTTATTTTCTGCTGTCGAAGGCGGAAATGCTGAAGCACAATATATACTTGGATTGATTTGTATGGCAAATGAAGACCCTGATTCAGAAGACATACAAAACGGTTTTGAATTAATAAAGAAATCTGCAGAACAGGAATTTCCTGATGCCATGATGATACTCGCAAAATGTTATGAAACGGGATTTGGTGTTGACAAAGACTTAAGTAAAGCAGCCTACTGGCTGGAAAAGGCAAAAAAAGCAGGAGCAGACGTTGAGGCTTTCAACCAGGCTGCATCTTCTGAAGATGAAAGAGAATATTATTCCGTTCAAACCACTCAGACTGCCAATCTGCGTGAGGGTCCTTCAAAAAACACAAAACTATTGAAGTCTATGCCTAAAGGCACATGGCTCGTTATCGACAAAAAGGATATCGAAAACGGATACTATTCTGCTTTCTCCACAGAAGACGGACTAACCGGATATGTATACAACAAATATGTGAAATTCATTGAAAAACTCAAATTCGATGAAGAAGGTTCACTTCAGGTGGTTGGAACTATTGGCACGCCTTATGCAGAGGTAACAATAAAGAATGACACCAACGTGAAGACCACCATCAAAATCGGCATGAATTCGTATGTTTTCAAACCTCACGAAACAAAAACCTTGAACTTGGACAGCGGAACCTACAACATTATAGCATCTTCTCCAGGCATCAAGCCATACGTGGGAAAAGACGTGATAAAAGGTGGTAATGCATATGAATGGAGATTTTATATCTTTTAAATATTAAATAGTCTATATTATTTGTAAATAGCATATTGATTTTTGTATATTTGCATAATAATCTTTAAAACATTCTATTGCTAAATTTTTATGACCAAGCAACAACGCATATCGCTAGCAAGGATTATCAGCGACATGATTAAAGCTGATAATATCATCGAAGAAAGAGAGATAAGAGGCATGAAGCACCTCATGGATAAATATGGCATCACGAAAGATAATATGAGTGATGCCAGAGGCATAAGATTCTCAGATGCTGTAAACAGGCTGAAAGACATGAAACATTCTGAGAAAAGGGAATTTTTTGATGATATTTATGCACTTGCCATGAGCGACAACGCTTGTGTACAGCGAGAGGCATTGCTGATGCTGGCTTTAAAATATTGCTTGATTGGCACAAATGACCCTAAAGCAGAATCATTACGGATGTTGAAACCTAGCCTTATTTCTTGTCCTATCGGGGAATCCACAATTAATGAGCCATATATTGTATATGTGGAAAGTGAATACTGCGGTAACACAAATAATGAGTTGTGCGACGAGACATTGTTTCAGCTAATTGTCACAAAATCCAGTATGTATGGGTTTAATTTCATATACATTCCAAAGCTTGTAGACGAATTCCAGCAGATGGATAAGCAATATGTCACCGACGTGATAAGCTATATGGATCCAAAACTAAAGAGAAATACTATTGATGAGATATACAACCGACTTAGAGATATGACAACAGAGAATTTCTTCAAGGATATTCTTTACGAACGGCTGAACGTGAAAATCAACAGAGACATACCGCCATCATTGCTAATCAACATAGGCACATCGGTTGTGCCTTATTGCATTTCAGACGGGCCAGTTCAGTATTACACCGAATTTCTATGTATCCCCATTTATAAATCTATAAAAGATATTGTAGAGGATATTCTTAATTACTATAAAAGCAAGGTAAGCATTCATCAAACCATAATCAGAGGGCATGAAGGACACTTCAAATACTTCGGCTTCTACAAAGCCTTGTTTGATTTTCTGATTGCACCTCCTCCAATTGAACCAGATCTGGTATTTGCCGGACAAGAACGAATCACCAACAAATATGAAATCATATTCAAATATAATGACAAATACGAAAAAAGGTTGCCACTTCCATATGGCGAATACACCATTCTTTACAAAATCTGCAAAGGGGGATTTAACAGAATGATTGAAGGCCAGAAAGCTCCAGAGATAGCCAGGCTAAAAGGAAGGATCAAGTTACTTCTCAACGATGTAATCAACAAAGATAAATATTTGCCCTATAGACAAGGCAATATCTACAAGATTCCTCTGGATAAAAGGAAGATTTTTGAACGAATATACGATGACATCTCTCAATCTACATATTCCGACAAGATTCTAAGAATACGATAAATGTTACCAACACCACTACCCAGTTTTTCAAGAATGATGTTTTGAAAAGAACGAAAGCAATGGTTTTCGAGAAATCTGCTTTACTGCAAACATCATATGACAGCTCACTTGGTAGAGGTGAATTATTTGAAGCATAAAAGTAATACTATCTAAGCCACAAAGGTTGCTGCTGCCAATTTTGAGGGAAACCCATTGCTTTTAAGCTGATTTGAGGATATTTAGTTAAGAGGTCTAATAGTTGATGTTTAATATCGCTGTTAGGAGTAACGCTTTGTTCAAGATACAATAACGTACAGAGTTGAGCATATAATTTCATCGGACGCACATTTCTTGTGTCAATCCAAGAAAGAGGCAAGCGAGCAGGAATTTGAGGCATAGTAGGATAACGCCTGTTCCAAGTGCGTGCATGGTGAGCACAACAGTTACGAAGCACAGTAAGACTGCGCATCCAACTCTCCATGTAGGTGTATTGAGATAACCCCATGCTCTTTGCAACCTGTTTTTTCACGATAACATCCTTCATGTTGGCATACAGCTTAGAAAGATTTCCAAGAGAAACCACTTCCAATGTTTTCCATACAGGCGGCATGGATGGTGAACTATATCTTGCAAAATGATCTTGCAAAAATTCTTCTCTAGACCTACTTAGTTCTGTTTGTATGCTGGTGAGGCATATCTGAAAGATCGATTGATTGTTGAACTTTGCAGAATCCATAAACCAAAAAGCTCCATGACTGAGTGAAAAAAAATGGATGATACGAGTACGTAAAGCCACCTCTATATCTTGTATGGCTGTGAAGACTATAGTACGAAGTTCTTTGTCGAAGTTATACAAAGAAATGATGTCTTCAAGTCGAGTACCATTGGCGAACTGATGTGTATTTGTATCTATTTCAAAACGTTTCCAATAACTTGCCAAGCGGAAATAACTTATAGAAGCAAGTTGTTTCAGTGCAAGATCATTATCTAGAACTATCAGGCCTCTCTGTTTAAGCAGAGAGAGTTGCGTGGATATGTCTGTTGGTTGCTTAGTATATTTCATGTCCTTATAAATGACGAAGTCCCACCGTGGTACGCATTGTTAAGAGGCGTGGTGGGAACTGTTGACACAAAGTTAGGCATTATTTGGGATTTGACAAAACTTTCTTTATTTTTTTTGTCATTTCATCTATTTTTATTGTTTAATTCATAAACTCACATCTTTACTTCTCCGCTATTTCTTTGCCAAAGTCCTTTATCACAAAGGATTTTGGACCATTAGTAATATATTCGCAACATTGCAGAAAAAAAACATATAATTTTCATAAAACTAAATCAACGTTGCGAAACTGTTATAAATCATCAAATTAGCAAGTAACTTTGCAATGCGAAAAGAAAACAAGCTCTGAATTGTTAACTTTCTGACCATTAAAATCATTAATATTATAAATATCTTAAAACTCAAAATCATGAAACTTTCAAACTTATTTAGAAAACAAAAGGAGAGCAACAATGCTATTCTGGCTCCCATGCCAATAATAACTCCTTCAGAGAGTGAAAAAAACGAGGTTAAAAGTTCTGAAAACGAGGAAACCGAAAAACCTCTGGTGATTTCTTATGCCACAGGATGGCCTATCGACATCATCTATGGTCATCTTCGCAAGAACTACGAGGAACAGGGATATAACGATGCTTTGGTGAAGAGCGACCTTGCATTCAAGGATATGAACAAGGATGTGATTCATAGCCGCATACTGATGACTTTCAGACAAGTCAACCTGAAATACAATGTCCTTCTGAATGACATCAACATCAGAAAACGAACATGCAAAGACGCTGGATTATTTACAACATTGTCAGAACTGGAACATACGGAATCAATCATTTTAGCTCACAAACAAGAACTGGCAGAACTTGAAAAGGATTTCACCAGCAATGAAAACGAGGCATCCATACCGCTCAAATCATATGAATGTGGTTTCCTTCGTGGAATAGCCACAGTAACGATGGCAGGAGGAGCTATGACAATTAATATGACACAAAGACCATTGGAAACAATTTCAAGAATGGAAATACCCGCATAAACACTTTGTTGTCGGACTACTAAAAACTGAGAGAATCAATATAATTTAATGATATTTAAAACTATACTATTATGAACTGGTGGACAAAATTAGGCTGTTTACTAACAGGGTGGGATAAAGATCTTATGAAACAATGCTCTTCGGCAAGCCGCACACAATTGAGCAAATATACATCTGCACTCATTATCTTAATGATTATATGGGGTATCGTAGGTTATGGATTTGCAGAAAGATATATAAAATTGCCTTGGTGGGGATGTGTTTTCACATCAATGGTATTCATCACAATAATAATAATGGTGGAAAGGCAAATTATTCTAGCCACTCATAAAAATTCTAGGCTAGCTTTATTCAGGACGATTATTGCCTTTGCCATGGCAATTATTGGTTCTACGATCATTGACCAAGTATTGTTTGGAGATGACATAGACAAACAAATGAAAAGCAGGATAGAAGAACAGACGACAGCTCTTTCTGAACAGCGTTCACATATTCTGGATGGTCAGATTGCAGGCCTAACGGCTAAATTAGACTCACTGAATCTGATGAATGATCAAATGCAAAAGGATGTGGATAAGAACCCAACCATTCCACTAACTACGATTAGAATTGAGACAGAAAACCTGATTGTTGATGGAAAGATTAAAAAAACGTCAAAACCTGTAAAAGAAATTGTCGAAATAGCAAACCCTAAAAAAGAAGAGATTGACAACAATAAGCAAAGTATTGCTAAAATAGAAGAAAACATCAAGGATGCTTATGAAAAGAAAATAGATTTGGAAGATAATGTCAGAAGAGAATGCGAGGATTCAGTTGGATTTCTTGAAGAGCTCGAGGCCATGTGGTCGATTCTTTCCGAACGCACATCTGCAAAGATCTTCTATATTATTCTTTTTGCTTTTTTAATCGGTTTGGAATTGTTTATTTTAGTCAGCAAATCACATAAAGAGGAGTGTGACTATGAAAAGCTTGTGAAGTATCAACTGGAAGTAAAGAAACAACAAATTGACAAGCTTTTAAGACTCAATTATCAGAGAATTTAAATCTATTTGTAAAACCAAAATCCATAAATTATGAATTCACAAACCCAGGCAAAAAGAGGAAAAACTTTTGGACAGCAGGAAAGATATGTTCATGTGACAAAACACATATTCAAGGAGAAGCTAAAATGTATGAAAGGCACATTTCTTCGCAACATTGATGTCAACACAGCGAGTTCGAAAATGAAGAAAGTGGTCAGAAGAATTATAGAGAAAAAAATGTGTCAAGCATACCACAAGACCAACAAAGAGAAATTTCGGGTCGATGGCAACAGAAGTCGTCACAACATGAAAAGAGCAATTTCGTATGAATTGTATATTCTTGGTCAGATAGAAGATATAGATGGTATGATTAGGGGATCATCGACGCACTGGAAAAAGAAATATGATCCAATCACCAAGAAGCTTGTGTTCAAAAAGAAAAGAGGCTACACAAACATTGAGGATGCAAATAAAGCAGCCCAGAAAATGACAAGCATGAAAAAATCTTATAGGCCCATTTCGGTTTACAAATGTGAACTCTGCAACAGCTACCATATTGGACACAACAGTAAGCTACTTTTCGATTCTGCATCATAAAAAGAATTTAAACGAAACTCTATAAACATATGAAAAAGATAAAGCATTTATTGTTTATTTTGCTGGCATGTGTCATGATACCAACATATAGCCAGGCCATTTCGTCAAACGTAATGGTTTATATATGTGTAACCGGTAAGGTTTATCACAACAGAAGAAATTGCAAAGGTCTGAGAAATGCTACACATGAAATAAAAGAGGTATCAGAAAATGTTGCCTTCTATAAATATGGCAGAAGAAGATGTAAAGTATGTTATAATTATTAATAATGATATTATATGAATGATAAAAGTGTTACTTTATTAACAATCTTTGTGTTGTTTATAATAAGTTCTGTTCTTCTTTTTTTAGGGTTCAACATGAATAGCTTTTGGACTATTATCATCGGAATAGGAACTTCCATATTATTTCTATGGAATCTTTTACTTTGCCTGACAAAAGGTTACTATGACTTGGATCTTATTTTTGACTATAACTTCACTCCTGGTTGTATATTAATTATATTTATCTGTGCTAGTTCATGGATATTTAATTGGGACTACGAAAGATATATAGCGCCAAAAGACAATGATCTACAACATCTTTATATGGATTGTCAACATATAAGTGGTAGTAGGGAGATTAAGGAAGTAAGTGCTCTTGAAGGTTTTTTCAATGGCACGTTCAAGGATTGCAAAACATGTATCAACAGGCTTGAGAAAGATAGAAAAGAAGCAAAGGAAAGAGAAGAGCAAGAAAATAGACAAAAGTCTTTTGAATATGCGATTAAACTTCGAGATGAAATGATAAAATACTATAGTGACAAGCTTGAGAAACTCAACAATTGTACTGATATAGATTATATTGGTGACTGTTTTAATGATTATATACAAGGAGTCAGAGATATAACTATGGATGAATTTAAATATATTCACATAATCTGAATATTTCATGAAATACTTATATCTGATTATGGCAGCATTATTGCTGGTTTGCCTTTTCCACTTGCCATACGGATTCTACACTCTGGTTAGGTTCGTGGCAATGGTGGTGTTCGCTTTGATTGCAGTGAAATACGTGAATGAGGAAAAGATGGGGATTGCCGTGACATTCGGAGCTCTGGCATTGCTCTTTCAACCTCTCATCAAGATCACTCTCGGGAAACTCACATGGAATGTGGTGGATGTCATTGTAGCAATCGTCCTCATCGCCTTATTCTTCTATGAGCATAAAAAAGAAAACACCCCTCATTCCGATTTTTGATGAATGGAGCGGAGCGAAATGTTTTTTGTACGAAACGAAGTGGAGTGTTTTTGATAAATTTGTATATAACAGATAAAAAAACATGATTTTCCTTTTGGTATTTCAACAGCTGCGTGTCCGTTTATGAAAGCAAGCTTTCAACACTTCCCCTCAACTGATGAAATCTGTTTTCTTGACAAAACAGGGAAAATCACTTTACAAAAAGGACGCTCCATTGCATTACGCTTCAAAAAACGCACTTCGTGCTCGACAAAAACTACGACAAGTATTTCACTGGAAGCATTTTTCAGAATGGATTTTTTGTTGCCAAATGAACGTGGGAATATTGTCATTGAGTGTAAGGCTGTAGAGAATTTAGGGGACAGGAAACGTAGCCAGTTGTTCAGTTATCTGGTAGGCACACAATACCCAATAGGAATATTGGTTAATTTTTCATCATATCCTAAACTTCAATTGGAGAAATATTATTTTGACAGACGGGACAAGAACTTCTATTCCTTCCGATTTTTGATGAATGGAGCGGAGCGAAATGTTTTTTGTACGGAACGGAGTGGAGTGTTTTTGATAAATTTGTATATAACAGATAAAAAAACGTGATTATTTTGTTATTTTTGCAGCAAATAAAGAAGTACGACGATTATGATACAAGTAACAAACATTCTGTTATGTCTGGCACTAGCTTTTGGCTTTCCGCCAACCACTACATCACACTACACTCAAGACACCTATTTCAGCAAAAGCGAGATGCCCGACTTGGTGAAGCTACGTTTGGCACCACCCAAGAACCACTCTATCGGATTCACTTATGACATCATGAGATATGAATGGGGAAAAGAACAACGCAAAGACTCGTGGCGTTCAGCAATTGCCGTTAGAGACGCAGTGTACAGCCTGAGAACCATAACAAACGAATTTTCAGAACCGTTTGGCATGATTATTTCAGAAAAGGAGACTCCAGAGATATATCACCTGCTGAAAGTGGCACTCCCCTCTTGCGACAACATATGTGTCGAGCCAAAGAAATACTATATGCGTAAACGGCCATTCGTGTATTTCCAAGAATCCACCATCACCCCTTGGGACGAAGCAGGCCTTTCCAAAAACGGCTCGTTTCCATCGGGACACACGATTTTGGGATGGAGTGCGGCACTGCTACTCTCGGAAATCAATCCAGAACGTGCCGACACCCTGATTGCTCGCGGACGTATGTTCGGAGAGAGCCGGGTCATAGTGGGAGTACACTGGGAAAGCGACGTGCAAGCCGGATTTATTGCCGGCAACATGGCAGTCATGAAGCTACATACCTGTCCCCGTTTCCTCGACGACATGAAAAGGGCCAAGGCTGAATTCCGCAGAAAAAGACAAATTGAATAGGCTGCTTTACTCTAAACTTCATTGATTTCAAGCACGAGAGCATTACTACACACACAATCCCCACATTCCTAAGTAAGAAATGCAGGGATTGTGGTTTTTACTTGTGTATATTATCTCAAATCATCTATTGAATTGCCTTACCCGACTCCCAAGCCTGGCCAACGCTGTCGCCAACCAAGCGGTAGTTGTTGGAAGACGAATCGTAAACCAGTGGCTGCAACTTGGCAAGATCTACTTTACCGTCAGTCAAGATGCTTTCCTCTGCACTCATGTTCAACACCTCGCCCACTACGTATGCTCCCCCATTCTCGTCTTCGTCGAATGTAACGACACGACATTCAAGCGTAAGGGGATATTCCTTCACGATAGGTGCATCGACATTAGGGCTCTTGACAACGGTGAATCCAGCCTTTGCCACCTTGTCAGGCACATCGTTGGCCGACACGATGCCGAAATAATCGCTCTGGACCACATTATCCTTTGACGCGAAGCTCACAGTGAAAGCCTTTTTCAGTTTAATGTTAGAAGTGGTCTTATGAGCCGAAAGGTTAAAACAAATGTGTTTAGGTCCGCACTGACCACCCCATGCTGCCATCATGACATCAGGATTTTCCTTCTCGTCGTAAGTGGCAATCATTATGGCTGGCAGAGGAGTGATGACGCATTTGGAACCGAAGTTCTCGCGTCCTTCCACATCCTTCACCTGAACTTCTTCTTCAACAACCGGCTTCTCCGTCTCTGTAGCTTTGGTTTCACTCTTGTTTCCACAAGCCCCTAACATAAGGGCAAACACTGCCGCCGCTCCGGCAAGCACAAAGTTGGTTCGTTTTGTCTTGTCCATATCGTAAATTTTAATGTTAATGTCACAACCAAATCGGTCATCTGATTTCATAACGGGAAATTGTCGTCGTGGCATGAAAAGAACATATACCATTGCATCGGATAATTTTCCGCCTGTTAATCAGTTGAGGTTTAATTATAAACGTATTTATCATTTATTTATTATTGTTTGATGAAAGAATTTGATTATATTTGCATTTAATCTGAAGTCGGTCAAACTACCACATATATGGTACCATTATGCCGTTCAAGCAACAATTCATGAAACAAAAGACAACAACACATACGAATATGTATAACAGAAAATTCACACCCAACAACATTTCAGAGCTGAAAGACAATGAGATATTTGTTTTCGGCAGCAATCTTCAAGGCTCTCATGGAGGAGGAGCAGCACGAGCAGCACACGAGCTATTCGGAGCCATATGGGGGAAGGGCGTTGGCTTACAAGGTCACAGTTATGCCATACCTACCATGCATGGAGGCACGAAAGACATCAAGCCTTACGTTGACGAATTCATTGAATATGCCTCACAGCACCCAGAGCAGACATTCCTCGTAACAAGAATCGGATGCGGAATAGCAGGATTCAGAGTAAAAGACATGGCCCCTCTCTTTGCCAAAGCAATCGACATGGAAAACGTGATATTGCCAAAAGATTTCGTGCTAGTGATAGAAAAACATGATGGGTCTGCAAACGACCAAGCCAAACAAAATCCTGGCAAACCGGCTAATGGCACGTCCCAGAAAAGAGAAGCTTTCGAAAACCATGCAAAACTCTATGGACCACCGACTGTATCGAATGAAGATAT
>FLNY01000030.1_pt1 | contig 31791 bp, 24 predicted proteins | sample 1140381 | NCBI WGS metagenome assembly FLNY01 (sample SAMEA3878172, study PRJEB12797) | bioreactor metagenome | biome: Moose rumen | place: Sweden | collected 2011-10 | reverse complement strand
TAGCTTGCCATGTATTTGTTGACTTGCGGCGTTGGCATTGCAGCGAGATTCTTAAACGATTTGATAAGAATATCACTTTGGCAATATTCGCACTGTTTGGTCTGAGTGGTGATACTCGCTCCACAACTGGGGCATTTCATTGAAATTATTTCCATAAACTCCTATTTGATAGTGACACTATTGGTTTTCAGTCTCTGTACGTCTTCTATGGCACACTCTACAAGATTGCTGAATTGAATGTTGTTGGTTACAACGTCGCTTTCAGCCGTTGTCTCCATATTTGAAACCGCATCGTCCAGCTCACTCACAATTCGGGCAATCTTGCTACCCGCATTGCTGTTGTTCAGGACGGAAACGGATAATGAAGATACCTGCTTTTCGAGCAATTGCAGCCTCTGGCTCTGCATTTTGTTGGAGATATTCTTTTCACGACAAATCCTGTTGTAGCGGGAAACGACCAGAGCCAATCCCTCTGAATAATTGTGCAGCGTAGAGGCCTTTTGCTGGAGCACATCCATATCCTTACCATGACTTTCAATGTTCCTATATATAATATAGGTGATGATGGCAAAGAATATGGTATAGACAGCCAGACATATATAGACCAGATTCAACGAGGGAAAGTCTGCCGGCCATTCGTCAAGTGTTCGACTTAGTCCATAGCGGCTGATGAGCCGCATGATGCCCATTTTTGCTGCAATCAGATAGATGCCTGCAAAATAGCAGAACACGCAGGAGGCAAGGATATACTTATTTACAGTTTTCATTTCGTTTCTGCATTATGGCATAGGTGGAACTGGTGGCGGAGGAGGCGTTGCGGGGGCAAAGAATTGCTGCAGGTCTGGTTGGTCGCCAGCCTTCCCCCATTGAGCCATGCCCTGCTTCCATACGAGCGTATCGCGGTTCATGACATGCGAATCCACAAGACTCTTCAATGTATTAGCATCGAAAGGTCCTTGTTGTGAACCGTTGATGTAAACATGATAGGGGGAGAATACTACAGGAGGTGGCGGTGCTACGGGCTGAGGATTTGCCATAGGCTGTCCCATCTGTTGCATCTGAGAGCCAAAGATGTTGCCCATGCCTACACCCATGCCTAAGCCGATGCCTGCCCCCATGAGGTTGCCGGCATTTCCTTCGTTGCCTGCTGCCGTTTCGAGTATGTCGAACTGACGTTCCTGCTGGTAGTTGAATCCCTGTATCTTACGGCGTTCAGCTTCCTTGAGCGATTCGAGACGATTGTCTATAAGACCTTTCACAACGGGGTCGTCCTCGTTGGGACCGACATGTGCGAACTGGAAGTCAACGAGTTCTATACCATAAAGGTCAAACTTTCCCGTCAGCGTGTCTTTGATAAAGTCTGCTATCTCCGGAGCATATTCGGGAAAGTCGAGGGTAGAGATGTTCTGTTCTCGGGCATAGCGTTTCAGATTCTTGTTGAGTTCCTGAACGACCATCGTGGCAAACTGTTTCACAAACTCATCGGTGGTAAACAGGTGCTGAGTGCCCACAAATTCATTCAGCAGCATCTGACTGTCTTTCACCCTGATGCTGTAATCACCATGTGCCCTGACTGGAATGTCAACACCGGAATATCTTGGGTCGGAAACACGGATAGGCTGTGGGGTGCCAAACTTCAGGCCACGGCGTATCACCTTGTTCACGTACCATACCTCTGCCGTGAATGGAGTGCGTCCACCAAAGGGCAGATTGATAATCTTCTCCAGCAGCGGCAGGTTCTTGGCTGATATGGTATGCGTGCCTTCGCCAAAGACATCGCAAACGGCTCCACCCTTTACAAAGATGGCCTCCTGACTTTTGTTCACAATAAGTTGTGCACCCGTCGAAAGGTTGTTGTATGGAAACTTCCATACAAGTTCGTCCGGCTCACCATTATACTGGATGACATCGACCAGACCACGCCGTTCATTGCCTTGTCCGTCGAAAGTCTCTCCGTCTGAGCGTAATTTGTTGAAAAATCCCATATTGTTTTCGATTTTAGTTATGGATAGTCTATCTTGTAGCCTGGCTTCTGACACGTATGTGTCACACGCCTGATAATGAGTTTGAGAGCCTTTGGCCATGAATACTTCTGTAGTACCAACAAGGCGTACTCAGAGCAAGTCGGCTGGCAAGTGCATTGCCGTCTCAGGGATTCCGGCGCATACCGCTGATAGATTTGGACTATCAACCGGAGTATTGACCGCCCGTAAATGAGAAAGACAATGATATGGACAGACTCTGCAAGAAGCAAGAATGAACTTGCAGACAGTGGCAACCAGCCAAAGCAAACGTATATGAGCAATTCAAATACAACGACTACTGAGACAATCGGGAACCAATTTATATGTGGTCGATTCAATTCATGATGTCTACAGTAATAGCGTATGCTGTCAGTGTCCGTCCGCAAGTCCATTCCTGCTGCTGAATCTTCCATGACAGTTTTAGCTCTTCTTCTCTCTCAGCTTGGCCTTCATGCCTTGGATTGCTCGCTCAGTATAGTCGTTCTGCTCCATCGAGCAATAGAAGCGGTCGCCAGGAACCGTAATAGCAAAGCGGTTGGAGTTGACGTTGACAAGGTTCGTCTTGTCCTGCTTCGGGTCGTACTGCGGAACCTCCTCCGTGTCACTGACCGTAGAGAAATTAGTGATGTCCTTGTAGAAGTATTCCTCCGTGCGCTCCTTGCGTCCATCCTCATCAAGGAAGAACGTGTACTGGTAAACATAAACCTGTGTGTCGCTAAAGAACAGCCAGCTGACTTGATACTTTGACGAACGCCACAAACCATCGTCGCCTGTTTTTGCCAAGGCATCCTTGTCAAACAGATAACCCTCAAAGTGTACTGGCTCAATCTCCTTCACCTGGTCTTCGTCAAGACCGATTTTGTTCAGAGCTTTCTTTTTGAAGTCATTAGAGCTAAGAAAACTTCTCACCATGTCCTCATACTCTCCGTCAGAGATAGGTTTCTTACTCAGGCATGCAGGTTCGTTGCAGAAATAACGAATTGCAGCCTGCTGACTTTCGTTACGTCCCTTAATGCGGTCCTTCACCCAAGATGAATCATTGTAATGGGTCTTCTTCCACCATACCCAGAGAGCCACGAGGGCAACTAAAACAATAATAAATCCCATAATTGTAGATAGGTTTTAATTTGTGCCTATAGACTTCCCGAGAGTCGGCGTTTTACTATTGTTAGGATGTAGGAGCCTGTACAGAGTACACATCCATCTTCATATCAACATTTCTATTGAACATGTTAATGAATGCAATGGTCAGGGCATAAAGTCATCGTCTTGCCGCTTGCTGCCGTAGGGTCGCAAGAATGGCGTGGCCATCCTTATGCACTTGACCTGAGGGGCGAGCTTAGGAAATTTGGAACCCCTACCTAACATATAAGAATGCTACCACGCCATAGGGCGTGTGCATAGCTAATGCGTTAGGTGGGAACACCGTTTTCGCGGCTTTTCCCTCTGCTTCTTAAATCGAACTATTCCAAATTAGGTTCCTAAGCTTCTTCAGTCAAGTGCGAAATAATAAGCTAATGCATCAATGAAATCGGATTTCTCCCCGATTCCGCTTCAAAAATACATAAAAGAATTCAAATAACCATCGCTTTTTATAAAAAAGTGCTAAATTTTATATAATTTTAACAGAAAAGTGTTCAGATACGTAGGAAATCGGCGCATCCAACTATGGGATTGCGTGGCGTATGGATAGCTATGGCTATAGAATTATGTTTCCGCGGACTTATCTTTATCATCAGACTAATATTATTGTCCGCAAAATATAAAAATACTCATTCCGACTCTGTATAACACAGAAGTTGGATTTTTTTTCTTCAGAGATATATGGCAATACCGCTGAAAGGCTATTTTTACTCAGAGTTTATTTTGCAGTTTGAGAAAAAAGAACTAACTTTGCATATAGCTTTTGCAAAATGCAGTATTAAATAAAAGATAAGGTAAATAGATAAAAGAAAAGAAAGAAATGTTACGTAATTGGAAAATGTCAAGATTATTGTCTGTGGCTGTGATGATGTTGGTTCAGTCGATAACAACAAGTGTCTGTGCAAGTAGTAAGAAAGGAGACGTGAACAATGACGGTGCAGTAACTATGAGTGATGCGAACATGGTGATAGATCAATTTCTCAGCGGCAATACAGGAGCTGTAGATGATGTCTATGATGTTAATGGAGATGGAGCGGTCAACATGTCGGATGCAAACATGATAGTGAATATTTTTCTCAGTCAAATAGTGTATGTACCAGTAGATTTAGGGCTTAGTGTGAAGTGGGCGACATGTAACGTAGGAGCCTCTGACCCTTGGGAATGTGGTGATTATTTTGCTTGGGGCGAGACAGAGAAGAAGGAAAGATTTACCTATAACTGGGAAACTTACAAGTGGAGTGAAGGGGATTATCATAATCTGACGAAATACGTCCCCACCAGCTATTATGATGGCATAGTGGATAATAAGTCCAGCCTCGATCCGGAAGACGATGCGGCTATTGTTAATATGGGTGATGGTTGGCGTATGCCGACAGAAGGGGAGGTAGAAGAGCTTATTACAAAGTGTACATGGACATGGTATAAATATAGAAATACGAAATACGGCGGCAAGCAAGGATATGAGGTTACTGGCACAAATGGAAACTCTATTTTTCTTCCCGCTGGTGGCTACTCTGATAGAGGTACTGAAAGGAATCAAGGAACAGAGGGAGCGTATTGGACTTCCTCCTTAGTTACATCTTCATCTAATAATGCATATTCTTATCTAGATGCAAGATTGTTAAGCTTTACATCTTCATATATATACAATAGTCGTGAAACCCGCTTTATAGGGGCATGTGTCCGTGGCGTGTACACCAAATAGAGAGAGTAAGAAACTAGTATGAAAAAAAAAGAATATGATAAACAACTACGGATGTATAAAGGTGGCATCCGTTGTGCCGAAAATCAGCGACTCGACCAAATCTGTTTAGTTAAGCAATCATAATAAAACATCTATTTATATTACTGACTTAAAGAGATTTAAATATAATATTAACGTATCAATGATTATGAAGAAACTAACCGCAATCATCGTGCTGCTGCTCACACTGGGTTTCAGCACCAACGCCATGGCGCAGGCAAAAGGTAAAGGCGCCGTAGTCACTCCCGAAAGCAAAATTCTAGGCAGGCATCCTCTGTCGCTGCAATGGATTTCATGGGACTATTTCGGCACCGTGGAGGTAAAGAAGGAGAACGGCCGTCTGCACTGCATTGGTTCGCAACGCAGCAAGGAGAACAGCGACTATGTGATAATAGACGGCTACATCGAGATGATCGATGCACTGCGTTTCGCCTTCACCGGCACCATCATCACGAAGATTTACCACATCAACAACGGACAGCCATGCATACGCGACGGGCAATTTGAGTTCGCTTCAACGCAGGGCCGCAAATACTGGCGACTGCAACAGATGGAGAATCCATGCGACGGAGTCACCGACTACGTTGACATCTATTTCGCCAAGTCGAAATAGGGCAGGCATACAAGGCAGCGTAATCATTCGTTTCACCGTAGAGAAAGACGGCTCTCTATCATGTCCAGAAATAGAAAAGCCTCTTCACCAGTTACTTAACGAAGAAGCCATGCGTGTAGTAAAGGATTACTTTTTCCTACCTCTCATATATTCTTTCACGCGGTTATAGCCATCGACGCCAAGGATGGTGATGCCACCATACTGGCAGGTCTTGGCCATGCCGAAGAGCACAGTCCACAACACTCCCTTGGCGGCAGTGCTAATAGGCAGCAGCATCTGGGCGAACGACAGAATGTAGAATGGTACGCAGCACAGCAGCACTATTACACCGGCATAGTTCTACTAAATAATAAACAAGAAGAAAAATGAGAAAAAATCATTATTTGTGTTGGGCATTATGCTCCTGACATTAGAATCATCAGGCAGTAGATATATCGAGTTCCTTGACGGGGCAGGTATGAAAGGCAATTATGCAGCATTGACAGATAAACCATCTGGCTATGAAAAGCAGGATAAGGAAGCAGTGAAGACCTTCGTGCAACGCTTTTATGAAGGGTGGGAAGATATACAGGACTATGCCTATCTGAAAAAGCATGTTACCCCAAAACTCCTGCAGTTTCTGGCAGACTCATACGACTTTGACTGCGAGGGCGAGTGCCTGGCCACGTGGATGTTCTTCTATGAAGGCGGTGGCGATGCCGGCGAACTGAAATCACGCAAGATAACAGTCTGCGACAGCAACCATGTCCTTGTTGAGAGCAAGTACGAGAATTATGAGTATGGCGTGCTACTTACAGTTGTCAAGGATGGCAGTGACTACAAGATTGACAGCCTTCAGCAAAAGAAATCAGAGTATATCAATGCGAATTAAATGATAGGACTCCAGAGACAGTTTGATACGACAACTACATCCTAAACGAAAAAACAGGGCAAAAACAATACAAAATTAGTTGATAATAAATATTTTATAGCGAAAAATTTGGTCAATTCAGAAAAAAGCAGTAACTTTGCACCCGCAAATTGCGTAATAGTGCCAAAACACATTACACAAGACGCATAAACTATTTATTATTAACAATTTAAAACTAAAAGACAAAGCAATGATTATTGTACCTGTAAAAGACGGCGAGAACATTGAGCGCGCCCTGAAGAAGTTTAAGAGAAAGTTTGAGAAGACTGGTGTCGTTAAGGAACTCCGCACACGTCAGCAGTTCAACAAACCTTCTGTACTCAAGCGCCTCAAGATGGAGCATGCCGTTTACGTGCAGAAGCTGCGTCAGGCCGAGGAAGACTAATGTAAAAACGTGCAAAAGCAAGTTTTTTTCATTAAAACTCGTTAAAAAATTTGGCGGTTTGAATTTATTTGAGTAAATTCGCACTATGATTACTGACGAGTTTCTGAGATACATGGAAGCAGAGCGTGGCGCTTCACCGCTTACCATAAGCACATACAGCGAAGCACTGCGTGACTACACCGAATATCTCGAACAACTCGAAAGTGGTCTTGACCTCGAAAATGCAGACAGCGACATCGTGCGAAACTGGGTAGAGAGCATGATGGAACGTGGATACAAAGCCACGAATACATGCAAGAAACTCAGCGCAGTGAAATCCCTTTACAGATATGCACTGCGAAAAGGCATCGTAAAACATGATCCAGCACATAATGTCAGTGGACCGAAAAAACAGAAAAGCCTGCCAGTATTCTTGAAAGATGCTGAAGCAGAAAAACTGTTTGATGGACTACAGTGGGATATGGATAATATAAAAGACGTGCGCGCACGTACCTTATTATTACTATTATATACCACAGGCATAAGAAGGGCGGAGGTAATCTCACTACGCGACTGCGATATTGACAGCGTAGCACGCGAGATGAAAGTGACAGGCAAAAGGCGTAAGCAGCGTATCATTCCGCTTGGAGCGGAAATACTCGGGCAGATATCTGCTTATCAGAAGATGCGCGACGAACAAACGCCTGCAAGTAAAAGCACGGAAACGCTCTTCCGTAACGACAAAGGAGAAAAGATGACAGAGACACAAGTGTATAACCTTGTCAGACATTATCTCTCACTCGTTACAACGCAAAAGAAACGCTCACCGCACGTTTTGCGTCATTCATTCGCAACAACGATGCTCAACCATGACGCGAAACTGGGAAGCGTACAGAAACTGCTGGGGCATGAAAGTCTCAATACAACGCAGGTGTACACACATGTGACATTCGAGGAACTAAAACGAACTTATTCAAATGCTCATCCACGCGAGACTAAAGAAGGGCAATAATGCCAGCGATCACGAAAAGGATGAGAAAGTATAACTCTTAAAGATAATGTCTATGGAAGTAAAGATTCAAGCCGTACATTTTGACGCAACAGAGAAATTACAGGAGTTTGCTACAAAGAAAGTAGAAAAACTCGCAAAGTCTTACGAAGATATACAGAAAGTTGAGGTGCAACTGAAAGTGGTCAAACCGCAGACAGCGCTTAACAAACAGACAAGTATCACTGTAGCGATACCAGGAAATGGCACACAGTTCGTAGAGAAAACCTGCGACACATTTGAGGAGGGAATAGACCTCTGCGTGGATGCTTTGAAGGTTAAATTGACCAAACTGAAAGAAAAAACAAGAAATTATTAAAAAAACTTGCCAAAAAATTTGGTAGTTTCAAAAATTATGTGTACCTTTGCACCCGAAATCAAAAACAACGCACAAAGCTTGTTAAGATTTCACTGCTTGAAGACGCCTCTTTAGCTCAGTTGGCCAGAGCACGTGATTTGTAATCTCGGGGTCGTTGGTTCGAATCCGACAAGAGGCTCCGCAAGGTGTGAAGGGGAACGGAAGCAAAGGTGCGCATAATACAAGGGTGGTTACCAGAGTGGCCAAATGGGGCAGACTGTAAATCTGCTGTCTTTCGACTTCGGTGGTTCGAATCCATCACCACCCACTCTCTTAAAGGATAATATAAGGGAAATGACTTTGCGGAAACGCTTGTTCTTGTGTTCATCCCACCAATTAAAATTGAGATAAGCAAAGAAGCAACGCCTTCGCAAAATTTTTCTGCGGAAATAGCTCAGTTGATAGAGCACTAGCCTTCCAAGCTGGGGGTCGCGGGTTTGAGCCCCGTTTTCCGCTCCATTTCAAGTTGCTTAAAACTTTAAGCACGCTGTATTAGCTCAGTGGTAGAGCACTTCCTTGGTAAGGAAGAGGTCCTGAGTTCAACTCTCAGATACAGCTCTGTTTTTTAAAATCACTCCTGATGTCAAAGCCTGAACAGTAAAAATCAAGCTCGACATTAAAAAAATTAACAACAAATAAAATTTAAACAACAATGGCAAAAGAGACTTTCCAGCGTGACAAAACTCACGTTAACATTGGTACCATTGGTCACGTTGACCACGGTAAGACAACTCTGACCGCTGCTATCACAACTGTACTCGCAAAGAAGGGCCTCTCTGAGGTTAAGTCTTTCGACCAGATTGATAACGCTCCTGAGGAGAAAGAGCGCGGTATTACAATTAACACTGCTCACGTTGAGTATCAGACAGCTAATCGTCACTATGCTCACGTGGACTGCCCAGGACACGCCGACTATGTGAAGAACATGGTAACTGGTGCTGCTCAGATGGACGGTGCTATCATCGTGGTTGCTGCTACTGATGGTCCTATGCCTCAGACTCGTGAGCACGTGCTGCTCGCTCGTCAGGTGAACGTGCCACGCCTCGTTGTGTTCCTCAACAAGTGCGACATGGTTGACGATGAGGAGATGCTGGAGCTCGTTGAGATGGAGATGCGTGAGTTGCTCGACCAGTATGATTTCGACGGTGACAACACTCCAATCATCCGCGGTTCTGCTCTTGGTGCTCTCAACGGTGTTGAGAAGTGGGAAGAGAAGATCATGGAGCTGATGGATGCCTGCGACACATGGATTCAGGATCCTCCACGTGACCTCGACAAACCATTCCTTATGCCTGTAGAGGACGTATTCTCTATCACAGGTCGTGGTACTGTTGCTACAGGTCGTATCGAGACAGGTCGTATCCACGTTGGTGACGAGGTTGAGCTCCTCGGTCTCGGTGAGGACAAGAAGTCAGTCGTTACTGGCGTTGAGATGTTCCGTAAGATTCTTGACGAGGGTCAGGCTGGTGATAACGTAGGTCTGTTGCTCCGTGGTATCGACAAGAACGAGATTAAGCGTGGTATGGTACTCTGCCACCCAGGACAGATTAAGCCATTCAAGCGTTTCAAGGCTTCTATCTACGTGCTGAAGAAGGAAGAGGGTGGTCGTCACACTCCATTCGGCAACAAGTATCGTCCTCAGTTCTATCTCCGCACAATGGACTGCACAGGTGAGATCACTCTCCCAGCAGGTGTTGAGATGGTAATGCCTGGTGATAACGTAGAGATCACTGTAGAGCTCATCTACGCTGTGGCTCTGAACGCAGGTCTGCGCTTCGCTATCCGTGAGGGTGGTCGCACCGTAGGTTCTGGTCAGATTACAGAGGTTTACGAGGATTAATCCTTTCGAAAATCTTTTTCTCGCAAGAGAATAACATAGTAAGTGGAAAGTGAATGGTAAATATCACTTTTACTCTTCACTTCCCACTTCTTCTACGGGAGTCTTTCAATGGTAGGAAAGCGGTCTCCAAAACCGTCAATGAGGGTTCGATTCCTTCCTCCCGTGCAAATAATAAGACATAATAATGAAAAAGATTGTAAATTATTGCAAGGCCTGCTATGAGGAACTTGTATATAAGACAACTTGGCCGACACGCAAACAGCTGACACACTCCGCTATGGTAGTGCTGTCTGCTTCGCTTGTTATAGCTCTCGTAGTCTTCTGCATGGACTCTTTGTTCAGGTTTGTTATGAGTTCTATTTATCCTAACTAATAAATAAACGGACGGTTATGGCAGAGAAGAATTTTAAGTGGTATGCTATGCGTTCCGTAACAGGAAAGGAAGCGAAACTCAAGGAATATATTGAAAAGGAGTGTGAGCACAACGAAAAACTCCGTAGTCATGTTTCTCAGGTACTCTTACCAATGGAGAAACAGGCTGTTTTGCGTAATGGCAAACGCGTGGTGAAGGAGAAGGTTGCTCTGCCAGGGTATCTTTTCGTAGAAGCCGAGATGGTAGGTGATACCGCTCACGATTTGCGTTTCATGCCAAATTGCCTCGGTTTCCTCGGAGGGTTGGACGAGCCTACACCCGTACGCCAGCAAGATATCAACCGTATGGTCGGTGCTGCTGAAGAGACAGAACTCATAGAAGAGGTCGATATTCCATATGCAGTCAATGAGACTGTGAAGGTTACGGATGGCCCATTCAGCGGTTTCAGTGGTATAATCGAAGAGGTTAACAGCGAGAAACGCTCACTTAAGGTTATTGTCAAAATCTTCGGTCGCAATACTCCGCTTGAGCTCAACTTCATGCAGGTAGAGAAGGAGGCATAATCTTCTCTTAACGCTTAGAGAGTTTTTGCTGAATGGCATAATAAGTATTACTACGAATAGGAAATAATTTTGAAGAATAGCAGACTGACAAAAATAATGCTTCCATCTGTCTGCCTTTCTATATAATCAACATTTTAATTATTAACAAAGAAGATGGCTAAAGAAGTTGCTGGACAACTTAAGTTACAGATTAAGGGCGGCGCTGCCAATCCGTCACCTCCGGTAGGACCTGCACTTGGTTCTAAGGGTATCAATATCATGGGCTTCTGCAAAGAGTTCAATGCTCGTACCCAGGATAAGGCTGGCAAAGTGCTCCCAGTTGTCATTACTTACTACGCTGACAAGTCTTTCGATTTCGTTATCAAGACTTCTCCTGCCGCTGTACAGCTTAAGGAGATTGCGAAGGTTAAGTCTGGTTCTGCTTCTCCTAACCGTAACAAGGTTGCTGAGATTACGTGGGATCAGGTTAAGACTATCGCAGAGGACAAGCTGAAAGACCTCAACTGCTTTACCATAGAGTCTGCTATGAAGCAGATTGCTGGTACAGCACGTAGTATGGGTATCACCGTAAAGGGTGATTTTCCTGCATAAGTAAAGGCAAGTCTCAATACTGTAATTTGAGATCCGCTGATTAATTTAACATTTCCGGGAGGTTACTTAATAAGGTAGCCGTTAGTACCGAAAAAACTTCAAAAACAAATGAGTAAACTGACAAAAAATCAGAAAGCAGTAGCCGGTAAGGTAGAGACAGGCAAACTCTACAGCATCGATGAGGCCGCAGCTCTTGTTAAGGAGATTACTACTACTAAGTTTGACGCTTCTATTGACGTTGACGTACGTCTTGGTGTAGATCCTCGCAAGGCTAATCAGATGGTTCGTGGTGTCGTAAGTCTGCCTAATGGAACTGGTAAGGTTACACGTGTGCTTGCACTCTGTACTCCTGATCAGGAGGCTGCTGCCAAAGAAGCTGGTGCTGACTACGTTGGTCTCGACGAGTATATCGAGAAGATCAAGGGTGGTTGGACAGACGTTGATGTCATTATCACAATGCCTTCTTGCATGGGTAAGATAGGTCCTATCGGACGTATCCTCGGTCCTCGCGGATTGATGCCTAACCCAAAGAGTGGTACTGTGACTATGGATGTAGCAAAGGCCGTTAAGGAGGTTAAGTCTGGTAAGATTGACTTCAAGGTTGATAAGACTGGTATCATCCACACTTCTATCGGTAAGGTTTCTATGAGCGCTGACGCTATCGCTGGAAACGCCAAGGAATTCATTGCTACCGTTAACAAACTTAAGCCAGCTGCTGCAAAGGGTACATACATCAAGAGTATCTTTATTTCAAGCACAATGAGTAAGGGTATCAAGATTGATCCTAAATCAGCCGATTAACTCTAAAAGTTTTGTAAAATGAAAAAGGAAGTAAAAGATACTATCATCAACGAACTTGGCGAGATGCTGAAGCAGTATCCTCACTTCTACGTTGTAGATGTGACAGGACTGAACGCAGAGGACACAAGTAACCTGCGTCGTAAGGCTTTCGAGAAGCAGATTAAGATGGTGGTTGTAAAGAACAAATTGCTGATTAAGGCCTTTGATGCTGCAGAGAAGGATTATTCTGAACTCTACACCTCACTCAAAGGTAACACAGCTTTGATGTTCTGCGACACTGCTAACGTACCTGCAAAACTTCTCAAGGAGTACAAAGAGGGTACACCAGCACTCAAGGCTGCTTATGCTGAGGAGAGCATCTTCGTAGGTGCTGACAAACTCAGTGAACTGGCTGCACTCAAGAGCAAAAACGAACTCATCGCCGAGGTTGTTGCACTGCTGCAGTCACCTGCAAAGAACGTTATCTCTGGCCTGCAGTCTTCAGGCAGCACCATCCACGGTCTGCTCAAGACTATTGGCGAGAAGGCAGAGTAATCACACGAGACGTATGGCTTCAAGAGTTGTGCGTAGCGTGAAAACAAAGATTTAACAATTATTAAAGTAAAAAACAATTAAAATTTCAAATAAAAATGGCAGATATTAAAGCTATTGCTGAGGAACTCGTAAACCTCACCGTTAAAGAAGTAAACGAACTTGCTACAGTTCTGAAGGAAGAGTATGGAATTGAGCCTGCTGCTGCAGCTGTTGCTGTTGCTGCTGCTCCTGGCGCTGGTGCCGGTGCTGGCGAGGCTGCTGCTGAGAAGGATTCATTCGATGTAGTTCTCGCTGAGGTTGGTGCTAACAAGCTCGCAGTCGTTAAGGCCGTTAAGGAGGCTTGTGGTCTCGGTCTGAAGGACGCTAAGGATCTCGTTGACGGTGCTCCTGCTACCATCAAAGAGGGTATGCCTAAGGGCGAGGCTGAGAACCTCAAGAAGGCTATCGAAGAGGCTGGCGCTAAGGTTGAGCTGAAGTAATTTCGGTAATAATCAGTAGTTAAGGAGTAAAGTAATTTAGATTATTACATTTTTCCTTAACTATTTCTCTTACTAATAGAAAAGGTTAGAATCTTCCAAGTAGGTAGGTTCTAACCTTTTCATATCTCTTTTATTATGAGTTAAAAGAGAGAATGATATGAGGGAGAGACTTTGTCCCCGTTAGAGAGTTCTTGATTACAGAAACAACAGATGACAATAAATATATAATAATACATCATACTTAAAAAAGCATGACACCAAAGAACGCAGAAACAAGAGTAAACTTCGCACGTGTGAAGAATCCGATGCCATATCCGGATTTCCTTGACGTGCAGCTGCAGTCTTTCCGCGACTTCCTTCAGTTGGACACACCACCTGAGGAGCGTAAGAAAGATGGTCTGTACAAGGTGTTCAGTGAGAATTTCCCTATCACTGACACACGTAACAACTTCACGCTTCAGTTCCTTGATTATTTCATTGATCCTCCACGCTATTCAATCGAGGAGTGTTTGGAGAGAGGTCTGACATACAGCGTGCCTTTAAAGGCGAAGATGAAGCTATTTTGTACTGACCCTGAACATACAGACTTTGAGACAATCATCTCAGACGTGTTCCTCGGCACAATACCATATATGACAAGCAACGGCACCTTCATTATCAATGGTGCTGAGCGCGTAGTGGTTTCGCAGTTGCATCGCTCACCTGGTGTATTCTTCGGTCAGGGTGTACATGCAAACGGTTCTGTGCTATATTCTGCACGTATCATTCCTTTCAAAGGTTCATGGATTGAGTTCGCTACGGATATCAACAACGTGATGTATGCATATATCGATCGTAAGAAGAAGTTGCCTGTCACTACCCTTCTTCGTGCCATCGGTTATGAAAAAGATAAGGACATTCTGTCAATATTTGACCTTGCTGAAGAGGTGAAGGTATCAAAGAAGACACTTAAGGAGGTTATCGGTCGCAAGCTTGCAGCCAACCTTATGCGTACATGGTCAGAGGATTTCGTTGATGAAGATACTGGTGAGGTTGTTTCACTTGAGCGCAACGAGATACTGATGCAGCGTGAGACAGAGATTACCGAGGATAACATTCAGGATATCCTTGATAGCGAACAGTCAACGATACTCGTACAGAAGGATGAAGACAGTGCATCGAAATATGCTATTATCTTCAATACACTTGCAAAGGACACCTCAAACTCTGAGAAGGAAGCCATATACTATATCTATCGTCAGTTACGTAATGCAGATCCTGCCGATGAAGCAAGCGCTCGCGAGGTTATCCTAAACCTCTTCTTCTCTGACAAGCGTTACGACTTGGGTGAGGTAGGTCGTTACCGTATCAACCGTAAACTCGGACTTGATACAGACAAGGAAGTACGCGTGCTGACAAAAGAAGATATTATTGAGATTATCAAATATCTCATAAATCTCATAAACAGTAATGCTACTGTAGATGATATTGACCACTTGTCAAACCGTCGTGTACGCACTGTTGGTGAGCAGTTGGCAAACCAATTCTCTATTGGTCTGAGCCGTATGAGCCGTACTGTACGCGAACGTATGAACGTTCGTGACAACGAGGTATTCACACCGACAGACCTCATCAATGCAAAAACCATATCAAGCGTCATCAACTCGTTCTTCGGAACGAACCCTCTGTCGCAGTTCATGGACCAGACCAATCCTCTTGCCGAGGTAACGCACAAGCGTCGTCTCTCAGCCCTTGGCCCTGGTGGTTTGTCACGTGAGCGCGCAGGTTTCGAGGTGCGTGACGTACACTATACTCACTATGGTCGTCTGTGTCCTATTGAGTCACCTGAAGGACCTAACATCGGTCTTATCTCGTCACTCTGTATGTATGCACAGATTAACGACCTCGGCTTTATCGAGACTCCATACCGTGAGGTAAACAATGGCATTACTGATCTTGACAACAACAATGTGAAGTATCTCACTGCAGAGGAAGAGCAGGACAAAATAATCGGTCAGGGTAATGCACCGCTTAATGACGATGGTACATTCATCCGCGACGTCGTTAAGTGTCGTCTTAATGCCGACTTCCCTGTTGTGCCACCTACAGAGGTCAACCTTATGGATGTGTCACCACAGCAGATAGCATCAGTATCAGCCGGTCTTATCCCATTCCTTGAGCATGATGATGGTCACCGTGCGTTGATGGGATGTAACATGATGCGTCAGGCCGTACCATTGCTCCATAATGATGCACCTATCGTGGGTACAGGTTTGGAGCGTCAGGTCTGCGAGGATTCACGCACTATGATTACAGCCGAAGGCGAAGGTGTTATAGAATATGTAGATGCCACGACGATACGTATTCTCTATGACCGTACAGAGGATGAAGAGTTCGTAAGTTTCGAACCAGCTATCAAAGAGTATCGCATACCGAAGTTCCGTCGTACCAACCAGAATATGGTTATCGACCTGCGTCCTATCTGTGAGAAGGGACAGCGTGTTAAAGCTGGTGACATCCTTACCGAGGGTTATGCAACGGAAAACGGAGAATTGGCATTGGGACGTAACCTGCTCGTAGCATATATGCCATGGAAGGGTTACAATTATGAGGATGCTATCGTATTGTCAGAGCGTGTAGTACGTGACGATGTACTGACATCTGTTCACGTTGACGAGTATTCACTCGAGGTACGTGAAACAAAACGTGGCATGGAGGAATTGACAGCCGACATTCCTAACGTATCAGAAGATGCAACGAAAGATCTTGATGAGAACGGTATCATCCGTATTGGAGCGCGTGTAGAGCCTGGTGATATCATGATTGGTAAGATTTCGCCAAAGGGTGAGAGCGACCCATCGCCTGAAGAGAAACTGCTTCGTGCAATCTTCGGCGACAAAGCTGGTGATGTAAAGGATTCTTCACTCAAGGCCAATCCATCACTCTCTGGAGTTGTCATTGATAAGAAACTCTTCTCTCGTGCAGTCAAGACTCGTGAATCAAAGAAGCAGGATAAGATTCTTATTGATAAGTTGGAACAGGAGTACGAGGCAAAGTACAATGATTTGAAGGAAATACTTATCGAGAAACTACTTACCCTCACAGAAGGTAAGACCTGTAAAGGCATTACAGACTACACTGGAGCTGAGATAGTAACGAAAGGAAGCAAATTCACAGCTACCATCTTGGCAAACCTTGAGTATGACGGTGTGCAGTCTGGCGATTGGACTGGCGACAAGCGTATCGACAGTATGATTAAGCAACTCATCATCAACTATATCCGTAAGTACAAGTTGCTTGATGCAGAACTGAAACGTCGTAAATTCGCAATCACCATTGGTGATGACCTGCCATCAGGTGTACTGCAGATGGCAAAGGTATATATTGCCAAGAAGCGTAAGATAGGTGTTGGTGATAAACTTGCCGGTCGTCATGGTAACAAGGGTATTGTGTCAAAGGTAGTACGTCAGGAGGATATGCCATTCCTTGAGGATGGTCGTCCGGTTGACCTTGTGCTTAACCCGTTGGGTGTGCCTTCGCGAATGAACCTCGGACAGATATTCGAAGCAGTGCTTGGTGCAGCAGGTAAGAAACTCGGAGTGAAGTTCGCTACTCCAATCTTCGATGGAGCACGTCTTGAAGACCTTAACGAATGGACTGACAAGGCAGGTCTGCCACGTTATTGTTCAACTCACCTTTATGATGGTGAGACAGGAGAGCGCTTTGACCAGCCAGCAACCGTTGGTGTCACCTACTTCTTGAAACTCGGCCACATGGTAGAGGATAAGATGCACGCACGCTCTATTGGTCCTTACAGTTTGATTACCCAGCAGCCACTTGGTGGTAAGGCACAGTTCGGTGGTCAGCGTTTCGGAGAGATGGAGGTCTGGGCTATCGAGGCTTTCGGTGCAAGCCATGTGCTTCAGGAGATACTCACCGTGAAGTCAGACGACGTAACAGGTCGTTCGAAGACTTACGAGGCAATCGTCAAGGGCGATGCAATGCCTACACCAGGCATCCCAGAGTCACTCAACGTATTGCTGCATGAGCTCCGCGGACTTGGACTTAGCATAAAGCTTGACTAATTCTGAAAAAAGAAGAAGGAAGAAGGAAGAAGGTCTATGTGACCCTTCCTTAGGCATATAAACCTTCATCCTTCAACAATAAACCTTATTCCAAAAATAAAACTATGGCTTTTAAGAAATCAAATACAATAAAGAACAACTTCACTAAGATTACCATTGGTCTGGCTTCTCCAGAGGAGATACTGGAACACTCTTTCGGTGAAGTAACCAAGCCTGAGACCATCAACTACCGCACTTACAAGCCCGAGCGCGACGGTCTCTTCTGCGAGCGCATCTTCGGTCCTACTAAGGATTTCGAGTGTGCCTGCGGTAAGTACAAGCGTATCCGCTATAAAGGTATTGTCTGCGACCGTTGTGGTGTAGAGGTAACAGAGAAGAAGGTGCGTCGAGAGCGCGCCGGACATATCGAACTCGTCGTGCCTGTAGCTCATATCTGGTACTTCCGTTCACTGCCTAACAAGATTGGCTACCTGCTCGGTATTCCCACCAAGAAGCTGGAATCAGTGATTTACTATGAGAAGTATGTGGTTATACAGCCGGGTAAACTCGCTGGTCAGAAGAATGAAGAGGGTGAAGAACTGAATGGTTCACATCGTCTTGACTTTATCAATGAAGAGGAGTATATTGATATCATCGACAATCGTTTGGGCATAGAGAATGACATGCTTGAAGACACCGATCCTAACAAGTTCATTGCAAAGATGGGTGCAGAAGCAATCTATGTATTGCTGCAGCAGCTTGACCTTGATACCCTGTCATACGAATTGCGTGATCAGGCTTCTACGGAAGGTTCTGTGCAGCGAAAGACAGAGGCACTGAAGCGTCTGCAGGTAGTAGAGGCATTCCGCAACAGTCGTGGCGAGGATGGCAATCAGAACCGTCCGGAATGGATGATAATGAAAATATTGCCAGTGACACCACCAGAGCTTCGCCCGCTCGTACCATTGGATGGCGGTCGCTTCGCTACATCTGACCTCAACGACCTCTATCGTCGCGTTATCATACGTAACAACCGTTTGAAGAGACTTATGGAGATACACGCTCCTGAGGTAATTCTCCGTAACGAAAAACGTATGCTTCAGGAGGCAGTTGACTCTCTCTTCGATAATTCTCGTAAGTCAAGCGCAGTGAAGTCTGAGTCAAACCGTCCATTGAAGTCTCTCTCTGACTCTCTGAAGGGTAAGGCAGGACGTTTCCGTCAGAATCTGCTTGGTAAGCGTGTTGACTACTCTGCACGTTCGGTTATCGTTGTAGGTCCAGAGCTCAACATGGGTGAGTGTGGTCTGCCAAAGCTGATGGCTGCCGAACTCTATAAGCCGTTCATTATCCGCAAGCTTATTGAGCGCGGCATCGTAAAGACAGTAAAGTCTGCTAAGCGTATTGTTGACCGTCGTGAGCCAATCATATATGATATCCTTGAGAATGTGATGAAGGGTCACCCAGTTCTTCTGAACCGTGCTCCGACACTTCACCGTCTCGGCATACAGGCCTTTCAGCCTAAACTCATCGAGGGTAAGGCTATCCAGTTGCACCCATTGGCATGTACGGCGTTCAATGCTGACTTCGATGGTGACCAGATGGCCGTTCACCTCCCACTATCAAACGAGGCAATTCTTGAGGCACAGCTTTTGATGCTACAGAGCCATAACATCCTTAACCCAGCCAACGGTGCACCTATCACCGTGCCTTCGCAGGATATGGTGCTTGGTCTTTACTACATCACTAAGTTGCGTCCAGGTGCAAAAGGTGAAGGACTTACTTTCTATGGTCCGGAAGAGGCTATCATAGCATATAACGAAAAGAAGTGTGACCTTCACGCTCCTGTCAAGGTTTTGGTTGACGACGTCGTTGACGGTGAGAAGGTTCGCCACATGGTTGAGACATCAGTAGGTCGCGTTATCGTCAATGGCCTTGTGCCTGATGAAATGGGCTTCGTCAACACCATCATATCAAAGAAGTCACTGCGTGACATCATCCAGAACGTAATCAACCTCGTGGGCTTTGCTCGTGCATGTGAATTCCTTGACGGTATCAAGAACCTTGGTTACCGCATGGCATATCTGGCAGGTCTTTCGTTTAACCTCGATGATATCATCATTCCACCAGAGAAGGAAGAACTCATCAAGAAGGGTAACGAGGAGGTTAGACAGATTACCGACAACTACAGTATGGGCTTCATCACCGATAACGAACGTTACAATCAGGTAATTGATACTTGGACACATGTCAACAACGATATCGGTAACATCCTGCTGAAGGAGATGACTGAAGCCGACCAAGGTTTCAATGCCGTATTCATGATGCTTGACTCTGGTGCCCGTGGTTCTAAAGATCAGATTAAGCAGCTTTCTGGTATCCGTGGTTTGATGTCAAAGCCTCAGAAGGCTGGTGCCGATGACCGTCCTACCATTGAGAACCCAATCCTTTCTAACTTTAAGGAGGGTATGTCAGTGCTTGAGTACTTCATCGCATCTCACGGAGCGCGTAAGGGTCTTGCTGACACCGCCATGAAGACAGCCGATGCTGGTTACTTGACCCGTCGTCTCGTTGACGTGTCACACGACGTCATCATCAACGAGGATGACTGTGGTACGCTTCGTGGTCTTGTTTGCACGGCTCTGAAGAATGGCGATGATGTCATCTCAAGCCTTTACGACCGAATCCTCGGTCGTGTGAGCGTACACGATATTGTCAATCCACATACCAATCAGGTTATATGTCCTGCCGGTGAGGAAATCAACGAGGCACGTGCCAAAGCTATCGAAGACTGTGGCATCGAGTCTGTTGAAATCCGTTCTGTACTCACTTGTGAGTCTAAGCAGGGTGTCTGCAAGAAGTGTTACGGTCGTAACCTTGCAACACAGCGCATGGTACAAAAGGGTGAGGCTGTCGGTGTCATCGCCGCACAGGCTATTGGTGAGCCTGGTACACAGCTTACTCTGCGTACGTTCCACGCCGGTGGTATTGCCGGTGGTGCTGCAGCCAATGCTACCGTTACATGTAAGACAGAAGTGGCTAAGCTTGAGTTTGACGAACTGCGTACCGTACCATTCGTTGACGAATCTGAAGGCGGCAAGGTAGAGTGTGAGATGGTAGTAAGCCGTCTGACGGAGTGTCGCTTCGTCGATCCAAACACAGGCATCGTTTTGTCAAGCGTGCCAGTGCCTTACGGTTCATCTCTCTACTACAAGACAGGTGACACAGTGAAGAAAGGCGATCTCATCGCTAAGTGGGACCCATTCAATGCTGTCATTGTCAGTGAGTTCAAGGGTAAGGTTAAGCTCAACGATTTCGTCGAAGGCATTACCTATAAGGCAGAGACCGATGAATCAACGGGTATTGCTGAGAAGATACTTATAGAATCAAAGGATCGCTCAATGATTCCTACCTGCGACATCGTTGACGAGTCTGGTCAGGTATTAGGTACATACAACCTGCCAGTGGAAGGTCACGTCAACGTAGAGGATGGTCAGCAGATAGACACGGGTGCAACCCTCGTTAAGATTCCGCGTACCGTCAGCCGTGCCGGTGATATCACTGGTGGTCTGCCACGTGTTACAGAACTCTTTGAGGCTCGTAACCCCTCTAACCCTGCTGTGGTATCTGAAATCGATGGTGAGGTAAGCATGGGTGCACTCAAGCGTGGTAACCGCGAGGTAATCATCACATCGAAGACTGGTGAGCAGCGTAAGTATCTCGTGCCACTGTCAAAGCAACTTCTCGTACAGGATCGCGATGCCGTTCGTGCTGGCACACCGTTGTCAGCAGGTTCTATCACTCCGCAGGACATTCTTGCCATCAAGGGTCTTACTGCAGTGCAGGAGTACATCGTCAACGAGGTACAAGACGTTTACCGTCTGCAGGGTGTTAAAATCAACGACAAGCACTTTGAGATTATCGTGCGCCAGATGATGCGCAAGGTACAGATCAATGAGCCAGGCGATACTACGTTCCTTGAGTCTGACATCGTGGATAAGCTCGACTTCGCTGAGGAGAACGACCGTATCTGGGGTAAGAAGGTCGTAGTTGATGCTGGTGATTCCGAGAACCTGCACAAAGGTCAGATTGTCACCGCCCGCAAGTTGCGCGACGAGAATGCTTACCTGAAGCGTCATGACATGAAGACCGTACAGGTGCGTGATGCCATACCTGCTACATCTACACAGATACTGCAGGGTATCACTCGTGCGGCACTGCATACTAAGAGCTTCATGTCAGCCGCATCGTTCCAGGAGACGACTAAGGTGCTCAACGAGGCAGCTATCCGTCGCAAGTATGACACACTACAGGGTATGAAGGAGAACGTAATCTGCGGTCACCTTATCCCTGCTGGTACGGGTCTGCGTGAGTTCGAAAAGATTATCGTTGGCTCACGCGAGGAGATGGATCGTCGTTCGGTATCACGTCCAAGCATGTTCGACTACCGCAACTAATTGTTAAAATATCAGTTTGTAATTATATTAAAGAGAGCGTCCTGCTGTATGGTAGGACGCTCTCTTTATTATTGATTTTTTATAAATATAATGATATTACAGGAATGCTACGGTGAGGCCTGCCATCACGATAGAGACCATAGACATCAGTTTGATGAGGATATTGAGCGACGGACCTGACGTGTCCTTGAACGGATCGCCCACAGTGTCGCCTACCACAGTGGCCTTGTGGCACTCAGAACCCTTGCCGCCAAAGTTACCTTCCTCCACCATCTTCTTGGCATTGTCCCACGCACCACCGGCGTTACTCATGAAGATAGCCAGCGTGAAGCCAGCAGCCAGTCCACCGACAAGCAGTCCGAGTACTCCTGCTACGCCGAGCAATACGCCCACGAGAATAGGTATGATGATGGCGAGCAGTGAAGGGAATATCATCTCGCGCTGGGCAGAACGTGTGGAAATCTCCACACAACGGCCGTAGTCAGGCGTAGCCTTACCCTCAAGTATGCCGGCAATCTCACGGAACTGACGGCGCACCTCCTTCACCATGTCCTCAGCGGCACGGCCTACGGCACCCATGGTAATGCCGGAGAAGAGGAATGCTGCCATGGCACCGATGAACACACCCACGATAACCTTCGGGTTCATGAGGTTCACCTGGAAGTAGTTCATGAAGGCTGGTATGTCTTGTATCTGCGTAAGAATCTCAGCCATGTGCTGGTCGCCGGCAGCCGCCAGTCGCTGCACAGCCTCCTTTATCTCTTCAATGTAAGAGGCAAGCAGAGCCAATGCAGTCAAGGCTGCAGAGCCGATAGCGAAGCCCTTGCCCGTGGCTGCGGTGGTGTTACCCAGTGCATCAAGGGCGTCAGTGCGCTTGCGCACCTCCTCGCCCAGTTCGCTCATCTCGGCGTTACCGCCGGCATTGTCGGCTATCGGACCGTAAGCATCTGTTGCCAGTGTGATGCCTAGTGTAGAGAGCATACCCACGGCGGCGATGCCCACGCCATACAGGCCTTTTGACAGAGCCTGTGCGTTGACGTCAAGGTCAAAGCCGTTGGCACAGAGATAACTCAGCATGATAGCCACAGAGATGGTCACCACAGGTATCATGGTAGATATCATACCCGTACCCACACCTTTTATTATAACGGTGGCGGCACCAGTCTGCGATGCTGCGCTTATCTCCTGTGTTGGTTTGTAAGAGTGTGAGGTATAATACTCCGTAGCCTGACCTATGATGACACCAGCCAACAGGCCTACAATAACGGAGCAAGAGATGTAAATCCAGTTCTCTATGCCAAGCAGGTAGAGAATGGCAAACGTAGCCACTGCAATAAGGCACGCACTGACATTAGTGCCAAGACCCAGTGAGTGAAGCAGTTGCTTCATGCCTGCGCCTTCCTCAGTGCGTACGAGGAAGATGCCGAAGAGTGAGAGGAATATGCCAACGGCAGCTATTATCATAGGTGCTATGACATACTGCAGCTGCATCTGTGTACCCAGATAAGCCGTGGCGCCCAGTGCGGCTGTTGATAGTATAGAGCCGCAGTAGCTCTCATAGAGGTCGGCACCCATGCCTGCCACGTCACCTACGTTGTCGCCTACGTTATCGGCAATGGTGGCAGGGTTGCGAGGGTCATCCTCTGGGATGTCAGCCTCCACCTTGCCCACGATGTCAGCGCCGACGTCGGCAGCCTTGGTGTATATGCCGCCACCCACACGAGCGAAGAGTGCCTGTGTGGAAGCACCCATACCGAATGTCAGCATGGTGGTGGTGATGGTGATAAGGCTGTCAACGCCAGCGGCATTGAGGATGATGAACCACAGCGCGATGTCTAAAAGACCAAGTCCAACCACGGTAAGTCCCATTACGGCACCAGAGCGGAAAGCCACCTTCAGTCCGGCGTTGAGACTCTGACGTGCTGCGTTGGCTGTGCGTGCAGAGGCGTATGTGGCCGTCTTCATACCGAAGAAGCCTGCCAAACCAGAGAACAGACCACCAGTAAGGAATGCGAACGGCACCCATGGGTTCTGCAACTGGAAGCCGTAAGCCATGATGGCGAAGATAACGGCGAGGACAATGAATACCACGGTTACTACCTTGTACTGCTGCTTGAGGTATGCCATGGCGCCCTTGCGAACGTGCATGGCAATCTCTTTCATGCGGTCAGTACCCTCATCTGCCTTCTTCATCTGAAGGTAGAAATACAAGGCCATGCCCAGTGACACTATTGATGCCACGGGCACGAGCCAAAATACGTCAGGAATGTTTTGCATATCAGAATGTGTTTAAGTTGTTAGTATTATTTAAAGTATTGATTGGTTTCTGTATGCAAAGTTAATTATTTTTTTCAGAATAACAAAGATTAGTGATTTTTTTTTCTTTATGTGGATAGACTAAGTAGGTGCGCATAATTATTTTTATCACTTCAGTTTTATGCTCTTCGCCTTACCGTTGTACTTCACCGTGATGCCTCTTGCCTCTGGGTCGTAGCCCTTTGGTGACTTCTTGGAGCAGAAGACAACAGTAAACACACGCTCTTGCAGCATACCAGGGAAACTGCCCGAGCGCTCGCCTATGACGAGCTGTCGCTTGGTATTGTTGTAGCGTATGGGTATGTTGGCATAGCGTCCTGCCTCATAGCCGTAGTTGGTGCCTTCGTCCTCGTAGAGGTTGAACTCGCCATCAGCACCCTCATAGACGTAGAGGCGTATATTGTCAGCCTTACGTTGCTGCGTATATTCCAGTGCCGGACCGAGCGGGAGTATGCTTCCTCCACGCACAAGCAGCGGTATGCGCTCGTAGGGAGCAGCAAGCGACTTTGTCTCACCGCCGCCGTTGCTTACTACTTTGCCAGAATACAAATCATACCATACCTGTCCTTTTGGCATATAGACCTCACGCTCGCGTGCGCCATATTTATATACAGGGTTGACCATGATGGCAGGGCCGAACATGAACTGATAAGGTATGTTGAGCGCGTTGTCGTCATCGGCAAAGTCCATTGCCAGTGGTCGCATGATGGTATAATCCTTGAAATGCACGTCGGCAGCCAGCGAGTAGATGTAAGGCATGAGGTGATAGCGCATATCCAGACACTGGCAGATGGCAGAGTATGCAGGATGAGACTCTGGTGCTATGTTCCATGGTTCGCGGAAAGGGTACTGCCCATGTACGCGGTACATTGGCGCAAACATACCCATCTGATGCCAGCGCACGTTAAGTTCGCGCCACTCTTTAAGGTCAACATTCTCCACACCAGACTTGTCAAAGACATCCTGAGCCTTTACATAGCGGCTTTCCACCGAGAAACCACCGATGTCCTGACTCCAGTAAGGCACGCCGGAGATAGAGAAATTGAGTCCTGCTGTAATCTGCGCCTTCATGTCCTCCCAGCGCGTACCTATGTCGCCCGACCAAGTGGCGGTGCTATAGCGTTGCTCAGAAGCGAAGCCATTACGTGTAAGCAGGAACACACGCTTATTCTCTGGCGAGAAAGAATTGCCATAGCCATACTCATTCCAATGCGTGGATTGCTGCAGTGCCTGGCTGTTATCCTTACTGATGGACTGACGCTCCACAGCCGTTTCGTAGGCACGCTGACCATCGTATATAGCCTCGGCATTGACTATTGAGTAAGCATTAAAATACTCATCGCTCGAACCATAGGCTGTAGGACCACAGAGAAGTTTGCGGTACTCCATATCAGTACAGTCGCGCACGTTAGGCTCCGAGGCATCCATCCACCAGGCATCCATGCCTATTGTGCCGAGGTTTTCGTAGAGCTGTCGCCAGAAGATGCGTCGTGCATCCTTGTCATAGGCATCATAGAAGGCATATTTGTATCCGAGCCAGTCATACATGCTGTCGCGCACGGTCTGCTGATAGATATACCCCTTGCTGTCGAGTTCCTTGAAATTATCTACCGTAAGATAGTATTTCGGCCAGCATGAAATCATGATTTTAGCATTCATCTGGTGTATGCTGTCAATCATAGCCTTAGGATTAGAGAAGCGCTTCGGGTCAAACCGAAAGGCTCCCCATGCGTCGTCCTCCCAGTAGTTCCAATCCATCACGATGTTGTCAATAGGCAGATGGCGCTGGCGGAAGCCCCTGAGGGCATCGACAATCTCGTCCTGCGTCTTGTATCGCTCACGGCTCTGCCAGTAACCCAGCAGCCAGTCGGGCATAATCTGAGCCTTGCCGGTAAGTTGGCGGTAACCGGCAATGACGTTGTCGGCATTGCTGCCGCTTATCACGTAGTAATCAAGTTGCTGCGCCATTTCGCTGAACATCGACAGACGCTGTTGCTCCTCTACATCAACCGGAGCGAGAGCACGCAGTCCACAGTAGGCTTCGCCACCGTCAGGTTTCCATTCTATGCGGATTTTATACTCACGTCCGGCCGTCAGATTGACACTGAACTTGCGTGCGTTAGGGTTCCATGCCGTGCGCCATATCTCCTGAGCGTCAGCGTTTTTGCCCGTAAGGTCCTCGGTATATACAGACTTTCCGTCGATGAATATCTTCTGATAGCCACTGTAGTAGTGTGAGAAGCGGTACTCGCCCGTCACGTGTGGCGTTATGGTGCCTTCGTAAACCACCGTTGCTTTGGCAAGGTCGTACTTGGGAAGGTTGCGTGCAGACTTCAGGTTCTCAAAATAAATACTGTCTTCGCGGCGCACGAGCGTCTCGCTGCCAGGTGCCGAGTAGGTGCCGGTGAGTGCTCCCTCAGCCCCGTCCTTGTCGCGAAGGGTGAAGAGATGGCACAGTTGGCTGTAGTCGTTGGGGTTGCCAAAGCGCGACAAAGAGTAGTTGTCGAAGAGCACTCCGTAGCCTTTCGAACTGACTATGAAGGGTATGCTGACTTTCGTGTTGTATTGAAACAGTTCCTCGTTGCGCCCTTTGTAGTTCCATTCGTCAGCCTGATGCTGTCCCAGTCCGTAGAGGGCTTCATTGGGAAAGATATTCTCAAACACCGTGCGCGTGCTCCAGCCGTGGTACGTCTCGGGCGTGCCGTCGGCGTGAACCTGCGTACAGGTATATGGCCGGAACCCCTTGCCGCCGCCTTTAAGTTCGCGGAGCACGGTGTTGCCCTTGCTGTCAGTAAACCATATCTCGCCTGTAGTGGTCAGTATATGCGCCTGCATCTGTGGTGTGGCCACGGTGATGGTGGTGCCCTCCTCGCGCACCTCATAATCGTTGTATGCTGTCTGCGGCACGATGATTAGGCTCTGGCGGTCAGCAAACTGCTCCTCGGCAGTGGCTGAAACGCGGAATATGCTGCTGCTTACGGGCTGTATGCGCACCAGTCGTGGCGCCGTAGTGAAATCCTTCAGTGCGGTGGTGTTAGCGCTGATACTCACGGTAATGCCCCTTTCGGTTTTAATGTAGCCAGCAGCAGTAGTCGCCATGACCGTCATGCTGGCTGCAAACGTCAGTAGTAGATGTCGTTTGTTCATATTGTTTGGTGATTTATGATTTTGGTGCAAAGATACGAAAGAAACTTCAACTGCACAACCTAAATTGTTTCCAGATGTTGCATAAATGCAGGTATGACGAAATATGACCACCCGAAATGTTTCCCAATACTGCCGTTTTTGTCTCAACTCCCTATGCGCCAAGCCTATCCATGCGGTCATATTGAGGCAGGCTTTGTCAAGCGTGGCAGACTTAAGGTGGGTGATGTCTGCCAAAAATAAAATCCTCAGTTTTTGGTTATATCGACAGGTTTTTGTACCTTTGCATTTCAAACGCATCGCAATCAGATAGCGATTACACGCTAATCAGTATGCGATTACATCGTAATCAGATAGCGATTACACACTAATCACTATGCGATTACATCGTAATCAGATAGCGATTACAACGCAGTGAGAATTTCTCTCTCTATATATAAGGTAACAAGATAATATTTGGGAAGTTAAAAAAAATGCTGAAGAAATACACAACAATCGTATGGGATCTTGACGGCACACTGATGAATACGCTGCAAGACCTGTGGCTTTCGGTAAACCACGCACTACGAGAGTGCGGACAGCCAGAGCATACCTATGAGGAAATAAGACAGTATGTGGGCAATGGCGTAAGGCGACTGATAGAGCGAGCCGTGCCCAATGGAGTGGACAACCCACGCTTCGATGATGTATTCGAGGAATTCAAACGCTACTATATGGTGCATTGCCAGGACAATACAGGATTGTTTCAGGGCATTGCCGAGGTGTTGCAGGAACTCAAGAAGCAGGGCAAGCGCATGGCCATAGTGAGCAATAAATGGCAGGACGGAGTGGATGAACTATACCGCGACTGGTTCAAGGATACCATAGAGGTAGCCATTGGCGAGCGTGAGGGCATAGCAAGAAAGCCTGCCCCCGATATGGTGGAACTTGCTTTGCGCGAACTTGGCGTAGGCAAAGAGGGGGCTGTGTATATCGGCGACAGCGATGTTGACCTCATGACGGCTCGCAATAGCGGTTTGCCATGTATCAGCGTACTGTGGGGGTTCCGTGATAAGGACTTCCTGTTGCAGCATGGCGCAACGACCTTCGCCACTACACCTGCCGACTTGGTGAGTGACTGAGAATTATTATCTCTCTTTGCTTGGGGACTTTCTCCCATGAGAACAAAGGCACTAACTCTGCAGCACTGACAGGTGTGTTTTCGGGCAGCAACCCTGCGTAATAAGCCAACCGCCCGATTATTTCCTCAGCACTGTATTGCTGACGCAAGACTCCGAGGTCAAGGCTCTTGTCGCGCTTTGACAACCGCTGTCCTTGCTCATTGCAAAGCAACGGCAGGTGGATGAACTGCGGTGGGGTGAAGCCAAGCAGTTCTGCAACGTATATCTGCTGCGGCGATGACAATAGCAGGTCGCAGCCGCGCACCACCTCGCCCACACCCGTCAGCGCATCATCAATCACCACTGCCAACTGGTAAGCCCACGCACCATCCTTGCGGCGAATGATGAAGTCGCCAACTTGGTGTTGCATATCAACCGACTGCACGCCGTAATGCCCATCGGTAAAGGTAATGATGCGTTCAGGAACGATAAGGCGTGTGCTGCCTTTCCCTGCGGATGAGAGTGGCAGGACGGGGGCTGTGCGACACGTTCCTTTATATACCACGCGCCCGTCGCTTTCGTGCGGAGCCTGCGTAGCGAGAATATCGTTGCGCGTACAGTAGCACGTATAGGTAAGCCCACGGCTGCACAGTATGTCGTAATAGCGCTCGTAGATGTCGCCTCGCTCACTCTGCCATATAGGAGTACCATCCCATGTCAGTCCCAGCCATTCCAAATCGCGCATGAGTTGCTCTGCATATTCGCGGCGACTGCGCTGTGGGTCAATATCTTCTATGCGCAGAAGCCATTGGCCTCCCTTGCTGCGCACGGAGAGCCACGATAGCAACGCACTGAATATGTTGCCAAGATGCATCCTGCCTGTAGGCGAGGGTGCAAAGCGTCCTATGATTGTTTGTTCCATGTTGATGCGGATAATACGTTTATAGTATTACGTTTCGTTGTTTGCTACTCATAGTAACTACAAAGGTATAGTTTTTTTATGAGATAGAACCCCGAAATACGTATTTTTTTAAAGAAAATCGCCGTTTTGCCTGAAAACATGAATAAGGCGTGTTGGCATAATTCTTTTGGACAACATTGTGAATGTCAGTTTTTTTTAGTAACTTTGCACTCGGAAATATTCAGGATACTCATGGGCGTAAATGCAAGACAAAATAATTAGACGAATGCAAAGCAAATACATAATCTCAATTCTACTGCTGCTTGCCAGCGTAAGTCAGGCACAAACAACATTCCACCGCGGACGAGCGGGCATCATCATCACTGGCGATAGCAGTCAGGTCAGGGCCATGGAACCATTCACTGGCGTGGCTTCTGCAGCTGCACACTATCCCAAGGCTCTAAACCTCTATAAGGATAGTCTGCCGGAGGTCAATGTATATAGTATGCTAATTCCTACATCTGTAGAGTTTTACTGTCCGGAAGATGCCCGCAGTCTTGTGAAGCCCGAAGCCCCCGTGATGCAGGCTATGTATGACTCACTGCGCAGAATAAAGCCTGTGAATGTACTCCACGTGCTCGCACGCCATACCGACAAGTGCATATATGCCCGCACAGACCATCATTGGTTGCCACTGGCAGCCTACTATGCTGCAGAGGAGTTTGCACGCATAGCCCATGTACCATTCCGCGACCTTACGTCCTATGACCAACACGTAGTCAAGGATGTCGTGGGCACCATGTATAAGTTTTCTGGCGACATTTCCGTAAAGCGCGCACCCGAGGATTTCATCTACTATACGCCAAAGGATTCCTCATACACAACGACATACGTGGGACACCGTGCTTCGCGCGGCCGTGGGGGATATACACTTACCGAACCCTTCGAGGGACCTTTCTTCATTAAGTATAAAGACGGAGCATCGAGCGCTTACTGCACATTCATGGGCGGCGACACCCGCACAACACATGTCAAAGCCTTGGCGCGCAACGGCCGCCGTCTGATGATAATAAAAGACAGCTACGGCAATGCCCTGCCAGGGTATCTGTTCTATTCTTTCGAGGACATATACGTGGTTGACTTCCGCTATTTCCAGAAGAATATAATACAGTATGTGCGTGAACACAGCATCACCGACCTGCTCTTCGCCAACAACATGCAGCACGCCTATAACAGCAAAACCTCTGCCGGCATAATGCGCCTGCTCTATAAATAGCTTAACGAAGTTCTTTGCCTATCCGCTTGATGCACATGTATTTCCTGTAGATCGGCATAAATCTTCTGGATAGCATTGCTCCATACACTAAAGTTTCTTTCGAGGACATATACCTTATTAACTCAGCACGAATGAAAAAGTTGATACATGAAGTTTGCAAAATGTAAGTTTTTAAACGCATAAGAACTCTAAATAATATTAATAAGGTAAAAAAACTTGCTCAACTCAGAAAAAAAACGTAACTTTGCATCCAAATAGCAATTTTTAATTTTACATAAAACACAACAAACAAAATCAATGGCAACATTAGATCTTACACAGTACGGCATCACTGGTTCTACAGTGATTGCTCACAATCCTTCTTATGAGGAACTCTTCAAGGAGGAGACAAAGGCAGGCCTTGAGGGCTTTGAGGTTGGTCAGGAGACAGAACTCGGTGCGGTTAACGTGATGACTGGTATCTTCACAGGCCGTTCACCTAAGGATAAGTACATCGTTGACGATGCACAGAGCCACGACAAGGTATGGTGGACAACCGAGGGTTACAAGAACGATAACCACCCAATGTCTGAGGACGTATGGGCAAAGGTAAAGGATATCGCCATCAAGGAGCTCTGCAACAAGCAGCTCTACGTGGTTGACGCTTTCTGCGGTGCCAACGAGGCTACACGTCTCGCAGTGCGCTTCATCGTTGAGGTAGCATGGCAGGCACACTTCGTTACTAACATGTTCATCCAGCCTACTGAGGAGGAGCTGAAGAACTTCAAGCCAAACTTCGTTATCTACAACGCTTCAAAGGCTAAGGTAGAGAACTACAAGGAGCTCGGTCTGAACTCTGAGACTTGTGTTGCCTTCAACACAACAAGCCGTGAGCAGGTTATCATCAACACATGGTACGGCGGTGAGATGAAGAAGGGTATGTTCTCTATGCAGAACTACTTCCTCCCACTTCAGGGCATCGCTTCTATGCACTGCTCTGCCAACACCGACATGGAGGGTAAGAACACAGCTATCTTCTTCGGTCTCTCTGGTACAGGTAAGACTACCCTTTCTACCGATCCTAAGCGTCTCCTCATCGGTGACGACGAGCACGGATGGGACGACGAGGGCGTGTTCAACCTCGAGGGCGGTTGCTACGCTAAGGTTATCAACCTCTCTAAGGAGAACGAGCC
>FLNY01004844.1_pt1 | contig 31828 bp, 21 predicted proteins | sample 1140381 | NCBI WGS metagenome assembly FLNY01 (sample SAMEA3878172, study PRJEB12797) | bioreactor metagenome | biome: Moose rumen | place: Sweden | collected 2011-10 | reverse complement strand
ATCCGGGACCTGAGTTACGCTGTAATTTGTTGAAGGCTGGGCCGGGTCTTCCAGTTTGACATAGGTGCCGTTTGTAATTGAGCTGTCTGTTTTTATATCATAAAGTTCCCAGCGGATAAACTCGTAATCGTCATCAGGGGAAAAGCTGACTGAATAACTGCGGTTTATAAAACTCTGGACCTTTGTTCCGTCGGCCGGGTTTATGTTTTCTGTTCCCTTTTCGCTTTTAGTAATTGTAACTTCAGCATTTTCAATGAGAGTGCACTTAGGGCGGATAAGGATGTCATTTATTTCTTTTAGTACCCGGACATTGACTTTGTAAATTCCAGCCTCGTCGTCAGATTCAAGAATTGTGAAAAGAACATCTTCTTCGCTCAGAACAGTGCCGCTGCCTGTTGAGACAGCCTCAAGACCTTTGAAAATGTAGCTTTCTTTGTTGAGGGTGAACTGAAGGTCAATCGTGTAGCCTACGGTACATTCTTTTTCTCCCGCTGAAAGAAAGGTTCCGTATTCAGATTCGGATGAGACGGTGAGAGTGACTTTTTTCTGGTCAAGGAAAGTTTTGTTGATTCTGTAGGAATGGCTTCCGCTTAAATCAAGGGGAAGTCCGTCAATGTCGCTAGCCTTTGAAAAATCGTAGGTCACTTTTAGTTCAAGGAGGTTCTGGCTTCCGTCAGGAGAGAGAATGAGTTTTTCAGGATTTGGGGGAATTACAAGTTTTGTTTCTGAAGAAGAAAAATAGGGAGTGTTAAAAAATTCCCAAAGATCCCTCGTTTCGTTTTCGATTAATATTATAGAAGAAAAATCTGTGAAAGTGGCGGAGTCAAGGGATTTGTTGAAGGTGATTTCAATGGGAGTGTTCTGCTCGATTCCGTTGTTTGAGAAGACGGGTGTGATTTCAGTGATTTTTGGAAGCAATGTGCACACCGGGCGAATGAGAATGTCATCCGCCGCCTTTATCAGCTTTACATTAAATTTATAGACACCCTTTTTGTCGTCTGACTCAAGGGCTGTAAACTGAACACATTCTGAGCGGCTCTGGGAAGTGTCAGTACTGCTTACCGCTTCCAAGTATTTAAAAGCATAGCTTTCTGTTTTTACTGTAAACTGAACGGGAGAGTCGTAGCCCAGCTTAAATGTTTTTTCTCCGTCTGAAAGAAAAGAGCCGTAGGCCGCATCGGATTTTATGATTACCCTACATTCTTTTGCCTCTGCGTAGGCGATGTCCTTTTCAAGCTGCTCTTTCAGGGTAGCTCCTTCAAGAAAATTCTCGCATGAAAGAAGGATTATGCAAATACCCCCCCCCTAGTATAATAAACAGTTTTTTAAAAGTTACGAAAATCGACTTTTTGTTCATGGTAAACTCCTTCTGATTTTGGAAATACGCTTCTAGGCCTTCCGGCACGCAAGTCATTATAACGCAAAAATATGGATTTGTCAGAGGGGTATCCGGCATTGTATTTTCAAAGTTACTTCGAAAAATTGCAATTTTCCCGGCTTTCCTTTATACTCACTTTAAGGTTTTTATGAAAAAGAAGATTCATTTTTCTCCGCTTACATTAAAATTACTTGCCAGTGCGATTTTTTTTGGTGTCGCTATGGGCGTCATCAACAGCTTGCTTAGTTATCGCGAATTCAAAAAACAAGTCGAAAACCTTTACTCAACTGTGACACGGCAGTTTGCCAAGACAGCCACATCTTACATTGATTCAGATAGAATTTTTCTATGGCTTACGGAAGGCTCCGATAAATTTTGGGATTCGACGAACGCGCGTTTAAATGAGCTTACCGAAACAGCAGAGCTTGCTTTTATTTATCTTACGGTACAAAGTCACGATTACAAAAGCAGAACCTATGTCTTTGATACTGTGAACAGTCTGGTTTTGAAAGAGCCGTATGAGCTTGGACATGTCGAGTCTCTCGAAAAAAAAACACCTGAATACATCGAAAATCTAAAAAAAATTATTGAGAATGGCGAAAGCAGGAGCGTTTTTTCTTACAAAAAGGACGGCGGTCATGTTACGACGACGATTCCGGTCCGTGATTTTACGGGACAGGTTGTTGCAAGCCTGAGCGTAGTCAAGCCAATGAACGAAATTTCTTCCTACAAGCAGAATTATATCCGTTCTCTCTTGATTTTCGGCCTTTCCTTCACCCTTTTCTTCATTGCAATTTATATTTTTTCCCTCGTAAAAGGTCTCGTGATTCCGCTTTTGCTCATAATCGACGAAACCCAGCATTTTGCAGAGCATCACGGTTTCCTGTCTGAAAATATCAAAAAAATCAAAAATCGGGATGAGCTAGGTCTTCTCGCAAAATCCGTCGAAAAAATGAGCGTTGACATGAAAGGCTACATTTCAGATTTGACTCATGCCACCGCCGAAAAAGAGCGGATTGGGGCAGAGCTGAATGTAGCGACTAAAATTCAGGCAGAAATGCTTCCAAGAATTTTTCCTCCCTTTGATAATCACTGCGAAATTGAGCTTTATGCGACTATGAATCCAGCGAAGGAGGTGGGCGGCGATTTCTATGATTTCTTTATGGTAGATGATGACCGTTTTGCCGTCGTTGTTGCTGATGTCTCTGGAAAAGGAGTGGGGGCGGCACTTTTTATGGTTGTTGCAAAAACCCTGTTAAAGGACGCTTCCTACAGATTCAAAACTCCTGCCGAAATTTTCTGGCATGTGAACAATATTCTCTGCGAAAACAATGAGTCCGGTCTTTTTGTGACTGCATGGATGGGAATTCTTGAGCTCAGCACCGGACGGCTGCAGTTTGCAAATGCGGGACACACAATGCCACTCCTTAAATCCGAAAATGAGGTGAAATTCCTAAAGTCAAAGCCGAATTTAATGCTTGCCGCAATGGAGTTGACGCCATATCAGAACCACGAGATTAAGATGAATGTCGGTGACAGGCTTTTCGTTTACACTGACGGAGTTACGGAAGCAACTAATGATAAAAACGAGCTTTATGGCGAGAATCGCCTTTTGGAAACAATGAAAATGGCAAAGGGCAAAAGCCCGAAGGAAGTCCTTGACTTTGTTCGCAAAGATATTGATAAATTTGTGGATAATGCTCCTCAGTTTGATGACATAACGATGCTGGAGATGATTTTCAGCTCTAAATCAGGAGATAAAAAATTGCACGAAATGAAAATCACTGCCGAGGACAAAAATATGGAGGCCGTGAACGCTTTCGTTCATTCTTGCCTGCCTTCTGACTGCACCTCTCAAATTGTGAATAAAATCGATCTTGCCGTCGAAGAAATTTTCGTGAATATTGCCCACTATGCTTACAATCCCAGCGTTGGTGAAGCATGGATTTCCGCTTCTTTCATAAACAATGTGCTGACGGTGATTTTTAAGGACAACGGAACGCCCTTTAATCCGATTGCAAAAGAAGACCCCGATATCACTTTGAGCGCGGAGGAACGGGATATCGGGGGGCTTGGAATCTTCTTGACCAAGCAATTTATGGATAGCGTAGATTATGAGTATAAGGACGGTTTAAATGTCCTTACGATAAAAAAGCTTATTCAATAGTGAGGATTGAATCCATTCCTGTGGCTTCGAGAACCTGACGGCAGAATTCTGACGGTTGCTTTAAAATCATTCTGCCACCAGAAGGAAGCATAATTTTGTGGGCGAGAAGAATTACTCTTAGTCCCGCGCTTGAAACATATTCCACATCCTTAAGATTTAAGTGAAGAATTTGCTTTGCCGGCGGAATTTGCTTGAGAGCCATTTCCAGCTCAGGGGAAGTTGTTGTGTCAAGACGGCCGGAAACTACCAGCTCGAGTCCGTCTTGTACTTTGTTTTGTGTTATAGTCATATTTTTTTCCTTTTATATTTGTGCTGTGAATTCCGTTTTGCAGACACGGAAACCAAGGCTGCTGCTTTTTCCTGCGGGGGAGCTTCCGCTTCTGAAAAAAATCGTGCATTGCATGCTGTCGTCAAGCCAGCTTCCTCCTCGTTTTGCGTGAAGGTTTCCGATTTGCGGGCCATGGGGGTTTAGCTGAGAGCCTTGCGGAAGCTCGTTTTCAAAGTAGTCCCAGCACCATTCCATTACATTTCCGCACATATCATATAGGCCAAGGGAGTTCGGTGCTTTTGTACCGACAATATGCGTTGTGATGTCGCTGTTTTCGCCGTACCAGGCGACTTTGTTTATGTCAGAGCTTCCGGAATATTTGTATGGGTCGCAGTTTTTGCCACCGCGAGCGGCATACTCCCATTCAGCTTCGGTTGGAAGACGGTAGCCATTAGCATTGAAATTGCAGGAAATCCGTTTCCAAACAGGACTGGAGTAGTCGCAGGTTCTTAAATCCGTAATTGAGCCGATATTGTAGCATGGTGTCAGACCCTGCATCGTGCTTAAGGTGTTGCAGTAGATGATTGCCTCGCACCAGTTTACCATTTCGACAGGCTTGTCTTCTCCTTGTAATTTTGAAGGATTTTGATTCATAACATACAGATACTGCTTTTGTGTGACAGGAGTTTCTGAAATTGAGAAGCCGTACAGCTGAACATTGCAGTTTGCGCTTGCTCCTCCGTACAAAAATTCACCGCCTTCGACAGAAATCATTTTTGGAAGAGCCGAGCTTGTAACGGCAGATTTTGTATTGATGAAGGGATTCGTGTTCGCAGATTTTACGACCATTACGGCTTTTCCGCACTGAGAGCAGAATTTATCGATTGCGCTTAGAGAGGCCCCGCATTCAGGACATGAGCGGCAAACTTTTAAAGAACCGACAGGAAAACCACAGTTGCTGCAAAAATTTGCGTTTTCTGGTAGCTCAGTCGCACACTTTATACAATTTATCATTTTTTCTCCAAAATTACTTCTTAAAATTATATCACTGAATAAAAAAAAAGTATACAATCGTTTTGAGTTTATGAAAAATATTCCGCTCCCCTCCAAAAAAAGACTTATTTCTCTCTCCAAGCTTTTATCTCAAATCGAAAAGAAAAAAATCACTTCAAGTGAGCTTAGTTCCCTTACGGCCTGGAGTCAAGATACGATTCGCCGGGATATTTCTCTTCTGTCGCTTCATAACGGAGTCTCTAACGGCTACGATGTTAAGCTTTTATGCGATGAAATTCAAAAAAAACTCGGAATAAATCTTGAAAAAACTAAAAAACATCGCTGCTGCATAGTCGGGCTGGGCGGTCTCGGTGAAGCGCTTTTAAAATCTTCGATGTTTGATGACAGCAATTTTGAGCTGATTGCAGGCTTTGACACGAATATGAACAAAATCGAAATTATGAAGTCATCGATTCCCCTTTATCCGACGATTGATTTGGAGATAAAAATTCCGGCCTTTAAAATTGAGTACGCGCTTCTTGCCGTTGCGGACGAAAAAGCTCAGAATATGGCAAGTCGTCTCGCTTCTTATGGAATTAAGGGAATCATAAATTACACGAACACGATTCTTTCTCTTCCAAAAGAAATCAAAGTCGAGAATTTTAATGCATTGCTCGCCCTGAACCAAATGCTTGCACAGTCCTCAGCGATAAATGCCTGTTTTTCGCCTACAGAATCGGAAAATCTAGGGCAAATTTAAATGAGCTTCTGAAATATTTTTTCTTTATGGAATAGCTTAGTGCGGCATTTAATGAGGATGCGTAATTTTCCCCCTCCTTTAGCGTAAGGTCTCCGCCAGTTTGAAGACTTAAATTTAATTTCGGAAAAGCGAATTTCGTGCTTAATGAGAGCGTTTCTTTTAAAACCGAATCTTCGTCGTAGGGCGGGTATTTTGAATATGAAGAAGAAATCGAGGCTTTGTAGCTTTCTCTTGAAAATGATGATGAAAAGGAATATGTCTGACAATTTTCGGGGCGTGAAGATTTTGTCGGTGGAGAGCCTTGAAGCAAGATGTTTGCATTTGTAAAATCAAATCGGAGGGAAAAAAATCTGTTTTCAAAGGCGACGGCTCCGCGAAGCTTCAGCGTGTTAAGCTGAACGGGAGTGCTTGTGCTTGTTACCTTCCAGTTTTCGAGGGCAGAAAAGCCGAATCTGAGAGAGGAAGCGTTTTTATCATCAAAAAGAAAAATTAGCTGCGGATTTATGCTTCCCTGCTCGATAATCCTTGAAATTGAAGATGAGCCTCCGATAAGCGGTGCGACCTTTGGCTGATTTTTGCTTGTGGGAACAAAAAAGTAAGAAAAATCAAGGAGAAAAAGCTTAAAACTTGTCCTGCCATCAAGCTTTAGCCAGAGCGAATCTGAGGTATAGGGACTTTGCTGGAAGCCCGAATAAAAATGCAGCTTTAAAACAGGCGAGTGGAAGGCAGTTTCCGAAAGAAGCGAGAAAAACCAGTCGCCTTTAAAATCGGCATTGTTCTTTTTGAGAATTGCCGAGTCGTTTTCGATAAAAAATCTCCCCAGAGAAAAAGCTTGCTGTAAAAATACGAATCTGTTGAAAGAAAATTTAGCACAAGCAGATGTGGCACTGACCTTTTCTTCGCTCATAAAAAATTCCAGCTCCAGGGGGAGGAAAAAGCTTTTTTCTGGAATTTTAATGCTTGCGCAAGCTGAAAGTGCCTGTACACTTGAAGTTAATGTCGGAAGAGAGGCTCCCAGCCCTGTTGAAAAAGCGAAGGATTTTGTTAATGGATTGCCCGTCGTTGAGGGAGACGGGTTTTTTAGTTTTGAAAGGGATTTTGAGTATGTGTTTGAGCCTGCTTTTATCGTAAGCGGAAAAGTCTTTTGGAAAAGAAAAATCCCAGCCCCATAGCGGAAATCCTTCAGTAAATCAGCCTTTTCCTTAAAGCCTTCGGCTTCCCTAAGCTCTGAAAAGCTTGTTTTTGGAAGAGTCGCATATCCCCTCAAATCAGCATCACGAAATGAAAGCTTTAGTCCCGAACTCCCGGATACAGCCTTTTCTTTTTTACTTTCCTCTCGTGGAAGCGTAAGAGTTGATGTAAATTTTAACTCTGCAAAATTAAAAAGATTTTCGCCAGTGCAAAAGTGCAGGAAAAAAAACGACAACAGACAGAAGAAAAATCTCCTGCGGCCTATGCAGAAAAAACTGCGATAAATTTCTTCTCGTTTCATACCCTAAGTAATGAAAAGAAAAGCGATTGTCGGCAATTAGATGTAATAAAATTTTGTTATATTTGAGAAAATTGTAAAACTAGGGAAAAATCCTTTGAAAATTCCCAAAAGCTAAAAAATATAGTAAAATCTTAAAAATGCTTCACAATATTCCCGAAGAAGAGCTTATTGAGCGCTCAGAAAATTCAGTTCTCTTAAAAGTCAAAATCGATTCAGAAAGTGATTATTTTGACGGACATTTTCCGGATTTTAAATTGCTTCCTGCCCTTGCCCAGATTGACTTGCTTTCTCATTTTGCTCAAAAATATTTTTCGCTGCCGCTTTCTACTCCGAATATAAAGCGATTTAAATTTACCGATAAAATTTTGCCTGATTCGATTGTGATTTTTAAAATCAGCTTTGATTCAGAAAAAAAAAGGGTAACTTTTGAAATAAGGGGCGCTTTTGACGACAGACTTTATTCAAGCGGCGTCTATTCATTGTAAAATCTTAAAGACTTGCAATGGCAAAAACTATTACTGCCGAAAGCTCGCAAAGCTGCAGGAAAAAGCCTGCCGTGTCTCCTGTAATTCCGCCGAAATTCTTGACTGCGATAACAAAATACCAGCAAAAAACAGAAAGACTTGAAGCAACTAGCGCAATTCCTAAAAATCTTCCGAAAAAAATTGCGAAAAAAGAAGCTGAAAACAGACAGAAGAGACACCAGACAGCCGTGAATATTCTGTGGCTTGCGCTTGAAAATGTGTGTATAAGGCCGCTGTTCTTTGCTATTGGAAAGGTTGCGACAGCGAAGGCACTTAAAATCCTTGATATAAAGAAAACTGAAAGCAAAACAAGCAGATTTCTAAAATCAATTTTTGCAAAAATTAGCAGGGAAAAGACGAAAAATGAAAGAATGTAAATGACACAGCCTAAAATCGCAAATGCTCCTGAATGACTGTCCTTTAAAATCTCAAGTTTTTTTTCTCGGCTTGCATGGCTTGAAAGTGCGTCAATCGTGTCCATAAATCCGTCAAAATGAATTCCGCCACTCGTAAAAATCGGGATGAAGGTAAAAATAAGGGCAGATAATGGCAAGGGAAGATTTACTCTTACGGAAAGACGATAGAAAACTGCACAGAAAAAAGCGATTACAAGCCCGACAAATGGAAAAGCGCACATCATATAGCGCATATTTTTTTCGTTCCAGTCGGTTCTGGGAGCAGGAAGAACAGAGAAAGTGCTGAATGCAAGAAAAATTGAGTTTATGAAGGTCATTTTTTTATTTTAAGGAATTCTACTTCTGTATTCCAGTTGAAAAGGGTTTTCTGGGCGGCTGTTACCAGGAGATTTTTGATTCGCTCCAAATCTTCGTTGCCAACGGCGGCAGAAAGAGCCGTGCCGTAAGCGGAATTTTTTGAGTCGAACCATTTGTTTATTTCGATTTCGCTGATTCGCCTTTTTTCGGTGACGACTTTTGAGGCGGATTTTACTTCAAAGCCGTATTTTCTGAAGCTCTCGGCGATTGTTTCGGCATTCCAGTTGAAGAGAGGATTTTCCTTGTCACCGAAGAATTCGTTTTCGGCAAGCTCCATTTTCTTCAATATATATTCGAATTTTTGAGGAAGCCCTTCGGTATTGCCTGAGAGAACCTGATTTCGCACAAGCTCGCTGATTCGCTGTCCGTGGCAGGGAATTCGCTGGGAAATGATGACGGAAAAGTCGGGAGAGATTCCCGTGTCTAAGCAAGGGCGACAAGCAATGCCCTTGAGCACGGGAATGACAGCGGTGGCGGAAGGGTCATGTTCGGGCTTGACCCGGACATCCCTTTCAACAATCTCCTTCAGCGCGTAGGCCAGAACATCAGCAGAATCCTGACTAGTGAAGGGGTCGCGGAAGAAAATCCGGTCGAAGATAATGTCTTTCCTTGAAAAATCTTCGAGAATGGCCTTGAAATCTTTAGCCGAAAGATAATTCTCGCTGGTTTGAGGCCGCACTGTAAGAAGGGGGCGGTCAAGGTCGTCCAAAGTGCGGCCGTACTGCTCCATGATTTCCTTTCCTTTCTGGCTGCGGCAGATTCCGCATGTAATTCCTTCGGGAGTTTTACGGCTCACATCCCAGAGTAAAAGTCCGTCGTCGGCGTTCCAGACAAGGCTTCGTGTATGGCGGGTAAGCTGGGCAAGGTTTGTCATGGCATCCCGGATTGAAAGAAGAATTTCCGCCCTGTTTGAGTCCAAGCGGCTTCTCCAGGATTTATCGGCCTTGTCCAGGGCACTTTCCTTCCGCTCGTCTTTGGGCGTAAAGGTGAGGTTTTCGGATTTGACCGTGTTGTTCTGATTGAAATTCTTGTTAATCCACCATTCCCCGATTGGATTTGAAAAATCACTGGCAAAGTGAGGCAGGGGGTGCATTCCGCAGGAGGCTCCAGTTTCAGGCTTTTCCGGCTCAATGTTTTCCAGAATCGAAGAAATCTGCATTTCACGGCGGCTTAAAACTTCGTCCCGGATTTTGGCCTCGTAGCCCTGGGTAGTGGGCGTGTAAAAGACCCGGCCAACCAGTTCCGTGGGAAGATACTGCTGGGCAACCCAGTGATCCCGGTAAGCGTGAGGATAAAGATAGCCGTCTCCATGACCAAATCCTTCCGCATCCCGGCTTGAATCCCTGAGGTGGTTTGGAACTTCGGCATCTTCCTTTTCGACTGAGGCAAGCGCATCAAAAAATGCCATGCTGGAATTGGATTTTGGCGCGGTGGCAAGGTAAAGGGCTGCGTGAGCCAAATGATAGCGGCCTTCGGGAAGACCCACCCGGTCAAAAGCGTCGGCGCAGGCTGTCACAACGCCCAGAGCGTAAGGGTCTGCCAGGCCCGTGTCCTCGCAGGCGGAAATGAGCATACGGCGGAAAATAAAATGAGGGTCTTCCCCGGCTCGAATCATGCGGGCAAGCCAGTACATGGCGGCATCAGGGTCTCGCCCCCGCAAAGATTTTATGAAAGCAGATATTATGTCGTAGTGGTAGTCGCCGTCCCGGTCATAAAGCACGACTTTTTTCTGAATCGATTCTTCCGCTGTTTCCTTGGAGATGTAAATCGTGCTTCCGTAGGCCGGCTCCGGGATTCGTCCGTCAGGGTTCCATTTTTCGGGGGTGGTCTCAACCGCAAGCTCCAGGGCATTGAGTAAACTTCTCGCGTCTCCGTTTGCCGTGTCAACCAGATGTTCCAAAGCTCCCTTTTCAAATTCCACCTTCCAGTGGCCGTAGCCCCGCTCCACATCGCTGAGCGCCATTTTTGCGGCCTTGGTTAAATCTTCCTTTGTGAGGGCTTTGAGCTGAAAGACCCTTGAACGGCTGACCAAAGCCTTGTTCACTTCAAAAAAAGGATTTTCGGTGGTAGCTCCAATCAGAATAATCGTGCCGTTTTCGACCCAGGGCAAAAGAGCGTCCTGCTGAGCTTTGTTCCAGCGGTGAACTTCATCCACAAAAAGAATAGTTCTTCTATTATATAGCTTAAAAAAATCGTCTGCGTTTTTGATTGCCGTGCGGATGTCGGCAACTCCCGTGAGAACGGCATTGAGCGTGATGAAATTTGATTTCGTGTGATTTGCGATGACGCGGGCAAGGGTAGTCTTTCCGGTTCCGGGCGGTCCGTAAAAAATGACGGAAGTAAGCTGGTCAGCCGCAATGGCACGGCGCAAAAGCCGCCCCTTGCCAACAATATGATCCTGCCCGATGTATTCATCCAAGTTCCGTGGTCTCATTCGGGCCGCTAGAGGTTGTTTTTCATTTTTAGTGTTATCAAATAAATCAGACATACTTTATATCCTGTAAACCACGGAACTTGCAAAGCAAGAAAAACGCCTGCCGTAAATTGCGCCACGGATGGCGCTGCCCCAAAAAGCCAGAAAATTGCCCGAGTTTTTTACGAAGGAAAAAACTCGCGAAAACGAAAATGCAGGAGGCATTTTCGTTGAAGTCATGCGGGCGGCGAGAGGTTCTTTTTTATTTTTGGAAGTGTCGAATAAGTCAGACATAGAAGCATTATAGCACAGATTAAGCGAAATTTCACTGTGTAATTCAAAATGATTAAGAGAATAAAGATGGGCTGCCTGACTGTTTATTTCCACTTTCCGCCTGATATTTCATAAATCCTTGTGGTGGATTTTTTGTAGCGCTCGTAAGGCTCGCCTGGTAAAAATGTGCAGAAAAGCTGGTCATATTCTGGAAGAAGGGTAGTGACACTCTGTCTTTTGTCGGGGTCAAGCTCCAAAAGAACATCGTCCATAAGTAAAATCGGCTTTTTTTCGGTAACATTCGTATAATAAATCGCCTGTGCGACTCGAAGCAGAATCGCAAGAAGCCGCCGCTGGCCTGTCGAAGCGTTCGGAACGAAATTTTTTCCGCCACGAACGAAAACAATCCTGTCACGGTGAGGTCCGCTCATTGTTGTCTGAATAACCTTATCCATCTCTCGCTTGCTTTGCAAAATTGAAAGGGCCGCAGAAGCCGTAATCTGAGCGTTTTCCGGACTTTTCCAGCTCGGAACATATTTTATGGAAACTCCGTCAATTCCCGTAATCTGCTCGTACAACTTTCCGAAAATCTGGTTGAATTTAAAAATCGTGTCGCTTCGTTTTTTTTGGATTTCAATTCCGTCCTGAACCAGCTGCTGGTCAAAAATGTCGAGCATATCGTATTTTTTTTCTTTGAGAGAAAGGTTTCGGCTTTTCAGGATTTTTTTGTAGCGCCGGTTAAGGTCAATGTAAAGGACATCGTACATGGAAAGGCACTGGTCTATGAAAAATCTCTTTTTTTCAGGCTCTCCGGTTGCGTAATCCAAATCGTCATGACAAAAAAGAACGCAGGGCATTGTGTTTATCAGTTCCTTGCGGTCTTTGATTGTCTTTCCGTTTTTTTCGATTCGCTTTTTTTGATTTTCATAAGTGAAAAAAAGACTGGCCGTATTTCCGTTTTCTTCGCGGTAAAGAGTTTTTAGGCCAAAAGATTTTTCGCCCTCTTTGATAATTTCAGCATCGCTTCGTGTCCTGAAGGAATTTCCGTAGGCAGAAAAGTAAATTGATTCTAAGAGATTGCTTTTTCCCTGACCATTTTCGCCCACGAAAAAAATTTCTTTTGAAAGCAAATCAATCGTTTTATTTTCGAGATTTCTGTAATTTACGAACGAAACGGACAAAACTGGCATAGCAGGGATTTTAGCACATAACAGCCTGAAAGTCGACATTTTGAGCAACTAGCAAAGTTTTTGGGAATTCATTATCATCTTGAATATGATAAAAATACAATCTTATAAAGATATTGAGAGTGAGTTTTTTGACGGTCGAGATTTTGGTGAATCCATTGATATTGTAAAAGATGTTTTAAAAGATGTTAAAACTCGCGGAGATGCTGCTCTCTCTGAGTACGGAGCAAAATTTGATGTCTCTGCGCCTAAAACGCTTGAAATTCCTCAGTCAGAACTAAAGGCTGCAGCCGAAAAAATGCAGCGGGAAAATCCCAATCTTTATAAATCGCTCTGCTATAGCCATGATTTGGCTCTTCGCTTTGCAAAAAAACAGCGTGAATCCTTTGATGATTTTGAAGTCGAGCTTACGGAAGGAGTTTTTACCGGTCAGAAAAATATTCCTGTCGAGCGGGCAGGTGTTTATGTTCCAGCGGGCCGCTTTCCTCTCGTTTCAACCGTCGTTATGACAATCACTCCTGCGGTGGCGGCGGGCGTAAAAGAAGTAATTTTGTGCACTCCTCCCAGAGTTCATCCGAATGACAGGGCAGAAGCTGAAAAAACAGGAAGCGGAGTTCCAGGAAAGCCGTTTGTTGGTGGAAAGCCTTATGCAGACGAAAATATTATGGCGGCGGCCTACATTTGCGGAGTCACGAAGGCATTTGCCTGCGGCGGTTCACAGGCAATCGGAGCGATGGCTTTCGGAACACAGTCTGTTCCTCGGACGGATGTAATCGTCGGTCCTGGAAATAAATTCGTCGCAGAGGCAAAAAAGCTTGTTTACGGAACTGTGGGAATCGATATGGTCGCAGGTCCTACAGAGGTCTTTATTATTGCGGACGACAGCGCGAACCCTTCTTGGGTTGCCGCAGACTTGCTTGCCCAGGCAGAGCATGACATAGTAGCACAGCCTGTTATGGCAACGAATAGCGAAAAATTGGCAAAAGAAGTCGCAGAAGAAATCGAAAAGCAGCTTGAGACTCTCCCGACTCGCGCGACGGCAGAGCAGAGCATAAAAAATTGCGGCCGAATCATTCTCTGTGAAAATTTGGAGCAGGCGGCAGAGGCTGCGAACAGAAAAGCTCCTGAGCATTTGGAGCTTGCGATGAGCGATGGGAAAGAGCGTGAGAAAATTGCGAATCTCGTTCATAACTACGGCTCGCTTTTTATAGGACACGGAAGTGCCGAGGTTTTCGGCGACTATGCGGCGGGCTTAAATCACACGCTTCCCACAAGCGGAAGTGCCAGATTTACCGGCGGACTTTCTGTCAGGGTTTTCTTAAAAACCGTCACAACCTTGCGAACAATCGAAGGAAGCAAAGGTGCTGTCGCTTCGGCAGAGGCTTCAGGCTTTTTGGGAGACGCTGAAGGCCTTGCAGGACACGCTCGTGCGGCAAGAATCAGGCTTCAATAAAAATATGCATTTTCATTATCGGAACTCATACCTGCCGTTAGGTTGGGGAGCCGATAATCTATAATGATAGGAGGAATCCTTTTATGGATAAATTGTTTAAGTTAGGGGAGCGGGGAACTACCGTCAGTCGTGAAATTATCGGCGGAATTACAACATTCCTTGCTATGTCTTACATTCTCGCAGTAAACCCGGGAATCCTTTCAGGAAGCTTTGCCGGCGTTGAAACTGGCTTAGAGTGGGCAAGTGTCTTTACGGCAACGGCCGTTTCTGCGGCGGTCGCGACTCTCGTTATGGCATTCTGTGCGAATCTTCCTGTTGCGCTCGCTCCGGGGCTAGGATTGAACGCATTCTTTACATATTCTGTCGTTCTTGGAATGGGCTGCACCCCGGCTTTTGCTCTTACGGCTGTTTTGCTTGAAGGCCTTCTTTTTATTATTCTGTCTTTGTTCGGAATCCGAGAGGCGATTATCAAGTCAATTCCTGTAAATTTGCGAAAAGCTGTAGCTGTTGGTATCGGTCTTTTCATTACTCTGATTGGTCTTGCAAACGCCGGAATCACGGCAAACGACACTGGAACTTTAATTGGTTTCGTAAATTTTGACTTTAAACATGCCAGTGCAATCGTCGGTATGCTTGGACTTGTAATTACGATTGTTTTGTATAGTCTCAAGGTTCCCGGCTCAATTTTGCTTGGTATTATAATTACGACAATTCTCGGAATTCCTTTTGGCGTAACAACAATCCCGGAAAATTTCGCTCCATTTTCAAAACCTGCAAGTCCTCATCTCTTTATGTTTGAGTGGTCAAATGTTCTTTCTGTAAAATTCTTCATCGTATTCTTCACTTTCCTTTTTACAGATTTGTTCGACACAATCGGAACCCTGCTCGGTGTTGCGGAGCAGGCAAATCTTAAGGATGAAGAGGGAAATGTTGTAAATGCAAAGGGCGCCCTTATGTCTGATGCGATTGGAACTGTAGTCGGAGCTTGTCTTGGAACATCAACAGTCACAAGCTTTGTCGAAAGCTCATCCGGAGTCGCCGCCGGTGCCCGCACAGGTTTGGCTTCTGTCGTAACCGCACTTCTTTTCTTGGTCGCGCTTTTTTTAAGCCCGCTTTTTGCTTTGATTCCGTCGGCGGCAACTGCTCCGGCTCTGATTTTTGTCGGCTTCTTGATGATGCGCTCTGTTATGGGAATTGATTTCACTGATATTTCAGAGGGAATCCCGGCTTTCATCACGATTATGGTAATGCCTTTCTCTTACTCAATTTCAAAGGGAATTATTTTCGGTATTATTTCGTATGTGCTTTGCAAGGTTGTCGCCCGAAAATTCAAGGAAATCCCGCTCATAACCTGGATTCTTGCAGCTATTTTCTTGTTCGACATCATTTTTGAAGCAGTTAAGTAAATAAAGCAGTGTCATTCTGAGCCTGGCGAAGAATGACACCGTGGTCATAAAATTACATTTCTTCAAGCTTTAAGGCTGCTTCTTCCCATTTTTCATTCAGTTCGCCGAGTTTTTTTGAAAGCTCGGCGATTTTTGTCTGAACTGATTTTGCTTTCTCACCGTTTGAGTAAACTTCGGGATTTGCCATTTCGTTTTCAAGCTTTTGTTTTTCACTTTCGGCTTTGGAAATCTCTTCTTCTATTTGTGTGACGAGTTTTTCGGCCTTGCGCTTTTCGGACTCGAGCCGTTTTTTCTCTTCGTAGGAGAGACGAGCATCGCTCTTAGATTCAGGCTGGGGGCTTGGGGCGCCAGCCCCAGGAGAATGGGGTGTGGGTGAAAGCGAAGCTTGAACCCCAGGGGAAAGGCTTTTCCCCTTCCCATTACTAATTGCTAATTGCTCATTGCTAATTTCTTCACCGTTCGCCTCTCGCTCAAGACGCTCCATATAATACTTGTAGTCGCCGGGGAAGGTGCGGAAATGGCCGGGCTTCAGCTCCAGGACTCGGGTTGAAAGCTCTTCGATAAAGCCCCGGTCGTGGCTTACGAAAATTACCGTTCCGCCAAAAGATTTTAGGGCTTCAAGAAGGACATCCTTTGAGTGCATGTCAAGGTGGTTGGTGGGTTCGTCGAGAATCAGAAGATTTACGGGTTTTAAAAGAAGTCGGAGAAGGGCAACTCTGGATTTTTCACCGCCAGAAAGGACATCAAGGCTTTTAAAAACATCGTCGCCGCGGAAAAGAAAGGCACCGAGCATATCGCGCACCTTCGGAATCAGCTCTAAGGGGGCTTCTGCCTCAATTGTCTCAAGAATTGACGCGCTTCCTTTGAGAGTTTCGGCATTGTCCTGAGAAAAATAGCCGATTGAAACTCCGCTTCCAAGCTTTACGCTGCCTTCAAAATCGCTGTCAACGCCAGCTAATATGCGGAGCAAGGTGGATTTTCCCGCGCCGTTGTGGCCTGCAACGACTAAGCGGTCGCCGTTTTCCAAAAGCAGGTCGAGATTATCAAGAACTTTGTGCACACCGTCGTAAGATTTAGTGATTTTTTCGAGGGTTGCCACAAGACGGCCCGAATGTGGAGCGGGCGGAAACTTAAAATGGATTTTTTTGAGGTTTTCAGGAATTACTATTTCGTGCTCAAGGATTTTATCCAGCATTTTCTGCCGCTCCTGAGCCTGCGCGGCCTTTGTTGCCTTTGCCCCGAAACGGTCGATGAATTCCTGCAAGTGCTTGATTTCTTCCTGCTGCTTTTCGTATTCGTTGATTAGCGTTTCAAGCTCGACTTCCCGCACCTTTTCGTAATGAGTGAAATTCCCTGAGTAGCGGTGAAGGTCGCCGTTGAAAAGCTCGTAGACTTCGTTAATCGTGTGGTCGAGAAAATAGCGGTCGTGGCTTACGAGCAAAAATCCGCCTGAAAAATTATTCAAAAACTTTTCGAGCCATTCCCGTGCCTCAATATCAAGATAGTTGGTGGGTTCGTCCAGAAGAAGAATGTCGGGATTGACCATAAGATTTTTGGCAAGGGCGATTCTCATCTGCCAGCCGCCGGAAAATTCCTCGCATTTTTTTTCCAAGTCGTCGTGGGAAAAGCCCAGACCGATTAAGATTTGTTCGGCAGTCGCTTTCCGGCGGTTAAAGCCTGAGTTTTCAAGTTCCGTGAGGATTGCGTCGTGCCGCTCTAAAAGTGCCTTCTGGTTGCCTTTTCCTTCCTTCAGGTCGTCACCGATTTTTTCCAGCTCTTCCTGCAGCTCGTAACCGAAAGAAAATGCTTTGTCGGCTTCCTCCCGGAGAGTGCATCCGTGGTGAGTAAGTCCGCTCTGGGGAAGATAGGCTATTCTCGCGTCTTTAGAGACTGCGCGATTTCCGTCATCTGGCTGGATAAGACCTGCCATTACTTTTATGAGAGTTGATTTTCCCGTTCCGTTGGCGCCTGTGAGGGCGGCTTTGCTTCCTGCCTGCAAATTTACCGAAACATTTTTTAGAATATCACGGTCACCAAAGGAAAGGCTTACTTTTGAAAACTGTACGAATGCCATAGTCCGTAGAGTTTAGCAGAAAAGGAGAAGATTTTCAATTTTGTGACTTTAGTCTGTCAGTTAAGGCAAAACTGCTCGTTTTCCAAGAAGTCGCCTAAATCGCCCGCTTCTTTGCATCTCCAGAGTTTGTATTGATAGCCTTGCTCTGCCAGAAATTTCTGCCTGTTCGCGCCGAATTCTTCTTCGACTGTGTTTCGGGTAATCAGAGTGAAAAAGCGGGATTTTCTCTCTTTTGGGCGTAAAATTCGTCCAAGCCGCTGGGCTTCCTCCTGACGGCTTCCGAAGGTTCCGCTCACTTGAATCGCCATGCTCGCATCCGGTAAATCGATTGCGAAATTTGCGACTTTTGAGACTACGAGAACCTTGATTTTTCCACTCCTGAAATCTGCGTATATTTTGTCCCTCTCTTCGTTCGGCGTTTTCCCGGTGATAATCGGACAGCCTAGCATTTTTGAAAGCTCATCGAGCTGGCTTAGATACTGCCCGATGACTAAGATTTTATCGGAGGGAGAAGCTTCCACGAGTTTTTTTACGAAGTCCGGTTTTTTTGGGTTTTCGCTTGCAATCCTGTGCTTTTTCCGTAAATCTGCGACCGCGTATTCAATTTCCTTTTGCTCATCCAAATCAATGCGGACTTCGATGCACTCAGCCGTAGCGATAAATCCGCTTGATTCCAAATCCTTCCAGGGAACATCGTAGCGTTTTGGTCCTACGAGAGAAAAAACATGACCTTCACAGCCGTCCTCACGAACGAGAGTGGCCGTAAGACCTACCCGCCTGATTGCCTGGATTTCTGCGGCGACACGGAAAACTGGAGCCGGGAGTGTGTGAACCTCGTCATAAATGATTAAGCCCCAGTTTCTTTTTCGGAAAAGCGCAAAATGCGGATAAGGACCGTCTTTTTCTGGTCGCCAGGTTAAGATTTGATATGTTGCGACTGTTACTGGCTTTATCGTTTTGTTTTCGCCAGTGTATTCGGCAATTTCGTCCCGGGTGAGAGTTGTTTTGTCTACAAGCTCGTCAATCCACTGATGGACGGCGGAAATATTCGTTGTGACGATTAGAGTGCTGGTTTTCAGTAAATCCATCACCGTCATTCCGACAATAGTTTTTCCAGCCCCGCAAGGAAGAACTATTGTTCCAAAGCCGGTTCCGGGGCCTTTATTTCCGACAATCGCCTGTGCGGCTTCTTTTTGATACTGGCGAAGAATAAAATCCCTGCCGGAAAGAGTTTTTTCACGAAGGCTCACTTCCAGCGGCTCACCGTCCAAAAGCGGCACATCGTCTTTTACCGGCCAGCCCATCTGCAAAAGCGCCTGTTTAATTGTTCCTCGGTCTGTAAGATTCAAACGAAAGCAATGCTGCTTTTCAGAGTCGGTAACAAGGGGAGATTTTTCGCTTCCGCCCCCTGTAGGCTCGCTCCCTTCATATTCGCAGGGAATAAGATATTTTCGTCCAACGACAGAGGCGGCGATTTCCTTGTAAACGAGAGGTGAGGCAGTAACAAGATAGAGAAATTCCTCCTTTGCAGATTTTTCGTCTTCATTTTGGCCGTCCGAAATGTCAGATGGAGCCGGAACTAATCTTAATTTTCCGAATCTGCCTGCGGTCTCACGAATCCACACTTCGACTGACTGCGGAACATCGTAACGGGCATAATCGTTAAGAACTTTTATCGCGTCATCTGGAGTAAAGCCTGCCGAAGAGGCGTTCCAAAGAGAGAGGGGGGTGAGTCGGTAAGTGTGCAAATGCTCAGGGCTTCGCTCAAGCTCGGCGAAAGGAATAAGTGCATTTCGGCAGTCCTCTGCCAGAGGAGCGTGCACATCGAGAAGTAAGGTTCTGTCGCTTTGAACGATTAAAGGGTTTGTGTAATTCATAATATTTAGACCTCTCCGCTTTGGTCGAGGTGACATAGTTTTACAATGTTTTAAAAGCCTAAGATTCCGAATCCACTTGGGTTTTTGGCACCTGCTTTTACCCATGAAACCTTTTGTTTTGGAGAAAGAGGCTTTTTAAGGTTGTCGAGGGCGTCAAGGTACTCGCAAAGCCAGACAGAAAGTGATGAGTCGCGTTTTGAAAGATCGTTCGTAGGCTCGCATTGTATTAAAACAGGCGTGATTGCTCCTGCATCTGCGAGCGTTGCGGCTATATTTTCGGCATAGGCTTTGAATGCTCCTCCGGCGGCTGCAATCAGCGGATTTGAAAGCTCGATTCCTGATGAGCGGACTGTTGAGGAATTTACGCCGTCACAAAGGGAATAATTTGATTTGTAAAGGAAAATAATTTTAGCCGCTTTTTCTGTCTGTCTTTTGAATCGGGAAATGAGCTCATGTGAGAGATATTGATAGCTTCCGATTAGTTCTTCGAGAATTTGAGCGTTATTTAAAGAGCGGTATTTTGTGGCAAAGTAAAATTCATCAAAAACAAGAACTGCTTCGTCTAAACCACCTTCGTTTTCGCATTTTAAGGCAAGAGAACGATTCGAAAGGGGGGAAGAGCGGTTCCAGAAAATAGGAGTGACTCCCCCTGATTTTCCTCCCAGCGAAAGACTTGCCAAAGCCTCGGAAGAGTCATTTTTATTTTCAGATTGAGAATTTTCATCTTCTGCAGCGACTAAGCTTGTTGCAAATACTCGGCGGCCCTGAAAAGAAGCTCCTGAGGCCATATCATTTCCAGCTGGAAGTTCTTTTCCTGCAAATAAAATCAGTTTTCCCATAGACGGATATTATATCAGATTTCACCGTGCGAAACTATATAAACTATGATATGACAGGAAAATTTTTTGTTTGACGATTCCATAAAAAAACATTAGAATTTATATCAAATGAGTGAGGATTTTTTTAAGAATAAGGATTTAAAAACAGACTATCTGACTTCTCTTTACATGCGTGATGTTGCCGTTGACTATGCCAAAAGTCTTATTGAAGAGCAAAAGCCCTTTTCCCTTGCGCTTGTAGATATCGATAATTTTAAAAATGTAAATGATAATTACGGGCACACCACTGGAGATATTGTCATCAAAAAGCTTGCGGCTGTATTAAAAAATTCCTTTGGCGAGCGGGGAGTAGTTGGCCGCTTCGGTGGAGACGAATTTATCGTAGTTATTCCAGGAATCACTGAATACGATGCGGTCTGGTCTCTTCTGCGTGAGGTTCATAAATCAGTCGACGGGCTTCAAATCGAAGAGGTAAAAAATCTTTATCTTACCTGTACCTTTGGCCTTTCTCGCTTTCCCCTCGACGCAAAAAATTATGATTCTCTCTTTGAGCTTACGGACAAGGCTCTTTACCGAGGAAAAATAAAAGGCCGGAACTGCTTTATCATCTATCTTGAATCCAAGCATAAAAATATTCAGCTTCATTCTGGCAATGACACGACTATTTCTTCAATGCAGATGCATACCCAGGTTTTCAGATTTTTGAATTCGGCCCCCCATATTCAGGACGGCATAAAAGATTTAATGCTTTTTCTTGGCTCAAATCTTATGATTGATCATCTTGGTATTCAGACTAAAAACGGACTGTATTTTTCACAGGTTTACACCCTGACGAATTCAGAAGAATTCAGCTCGATTTCGCATCCCTTCTTTATGGATAATGTCAGCCCCGCAATGGGCGTTTACTATTTAAATGATGTCGCTAATCTTGAAAATATAAATCAGACGGCGCTTTTAAAAGAATGTCGCTCTCAGGGAATCAAATCTTCTTTGTACGCCGTAATATGCTATAACGATGAAATTTTCGGCTACATAAGGGCTGACTCAACCTCCACCGCGCGCATCTGGCAATACAAGGACATGGACTTGCTCATAACGGCGGCAAATGCCATCGCAATGAGCCTTCATTTTCAGAACAAAAAAATCGAAGAATTATAAAAAAAACGCGGAATTATCCGCAGATAGGAGAGAACGATGAAATTCTTTTTCAGTTCTGTCGGGGCAATTTTTGCAGCCTCGATATTGTTTTTCAGCTGTGCGTCAACAGATGTTGATTTCACTGAATTGGGTATGGAAAAAACTCCGGAAAATTCCGTTGTAATGATTTTTGTTTCATTCTATGGAGGCGGTCTTGAGCTGGTACAGATTAATCCGGCTTACCCTGCAGGAAAAGCTTCCGCAACTGATAAGAATGGCGGTGCAACAGAGCCTCTTATTCCTGGTGCTTGCTATATGATTTATTATCCTTATTTGGAAGAAACTCCATGGGCTGGAATACCATCAATTGAAAATTCTATTGGATTTGCATATCTGAACGAAAAGCAGACAGACAAGCTTTCTCTTGGGCATAGAATCGAAGTGCCTTCAAAGCCAGGTCTTTATGTTTATTATCCCAAAATCGATATTGATGCCATTATGGAATCTAATGCGATTGTAATCGGAAAACTTACAAACGATATGGAAGAGTGGCACAAAATTCCTAGCTACAGAAATAGAATTAGAAAATGTTTTGAAAAAGCCGCAAAGGCTTATGGGGGAACTGCCTGGGAGAGCCTTATTAACGAATATGTAGAGGAGTGGTCAGAATGAAAAATAAAATCTTAGCTTCTTGTGTATTATTTATTGCCCTTTGCGGCAGTCTTTCTGCAAAATCAAAATATATTGATATTCCCGGAAACAACGAAGTTACTGTAGTTGGCCGCCTTAATTTTTCAACAGATGCGGACAGAGACTTCCTTTTTGAAACTTTTGAAGTCCCTGAAGACAAACGACATTATCCTGATATTTATGTTCTCCCGTATATTCCAGGTTCTGCCGGCCTTTTTACCAATGTTCACAAGGCAAAGGAAATCACTAAATTTGAAGAACAGGCCTGGGGAGTAAACGGCGGTTACTTTTTTGTTCAGTATAAGCTTCTTAAAGACCGCACCCTGTATTTTTCAAGCATTACGCTCTTTTTAAATGGCTCCTACATGCTTCCTGTCAAACTTCCCTTGGGTTTTAAGGTAAAAGTTCCAGAAAAAGAAAAATTCCTTTATCTTGGTGACTTTACTTTTAAGGCAAAAGGTTTTGCCTTTGAGATTTCTGCTTCCGTAAAAGACAATTATGATGATGCTCAGGCGGTTTTAGACAAGGTTACAAAGAAAGATTACGAGCTTTGCCGTGCCAGCCTTGAAAAAATCACGGAAGAAGATTTGGAAGCAATCAAAAAGACTTTCTATTATGAATCCGCAGGATATTCTTTTAAAGACTGGTACAAGTCAATAGACGAATTGATTGCCAAAGACGAGGAATTAAAAGCCAGTGATTCAGACCAGGAGTTATAAATGAAAAAATTGATTTCAGCTTTACTCAGCCTTTTTTTTGCCGCTTCTCTTTCGGCTCAGGTAAAAAATTATGTGGGTATTGTCCGCGAAAAATACTATCCGGCTCAGGAAGAATTCTTGGGGGAACTTGCTTCTTCTCTTAAAAGCCGGGGTTACGCTTCTTATTCAGAGTATATTGATTCTTACCTTAAGGGCGGTTTTGGCTCCGGCTTTGTCTATGTTGACAAGGACGGTACAAACTATGTAATTACAAACCGTCATGTAGTAAGCCAGGCCGCCTCTGCGTCAATCGAATTTGAAAATGAGGACGGAAGCACGACAAAATATGAGAATCTTTCTGTTTTAATCACGGATGACGACATTGACCTTGCCATCTTGAAATTTGAGGGAAGTGCAAAGCCATTTAAAAAAGGTCTTACATTTTCTTCAGCAAAACTCTCTGACGGACAGAATGTAGTGTCCGCAGGTTTTCCGGCTCTTGGAAAAGAGCCTGTATGGCAGTTTGGAAAGGGAAGCGTAACGAATGCAAGTGCGCGAATCAAGGACTTGATTGACCCTGCTATTTCTACGGTAATCCAGCATTCTGCTCAGATTGACGGCGGAAATTCCGGCGGTCCGCTCCTTATTGAATCAAAGTCTGCCGCAATCGGCTATGAAGTCGTCGGAGTCAACACTTGGAAGGCTGTGGGGCGGGATTCCACAAACTTTTCTATTCCGGCCCGACTTGCCCTTGATTTGATTGAAAAATCACGGAAAACATCTGATGATTCCACTGTAAAGGCAGCCAGGGCTGCAAAATTTAAGGCGGCTCTTACAGAAAATGAAAACGATTATACATCAATCGTAAAGTTCATTTCTTATGATTATGCTTCTGCATACGGCGAGGCAGAATTTGAAGAAATCCTCAAGCACGGCTCTACAAAAGTCCGTAACAGAGTAGTTGAAGAATTCGCTTATGACCCGATTGAAGGCCTGCGCTATGCTGTTGCCTATAATCTTTACAATAATTATTCAGGCGAAAACGCGACAGATGAGAATCTTTCTAAAATTGTATGGAGCAAAGAACACGGCCTTTACAGGATTTCTTCCACAGGTGAAGATAAAAAAGACAAGAAAGATTCAAAAGTAAGTTCGTCAGGCTCAAAAAAATCCTCTTCTTCCAAAACAAAAAAATCATCCTCAAAGAAAGAGCTTCCTTCAGTAAGTTTTGAGGGATTAAAAAAGCCTTATTTCCTCGCCTTGTATGCAGGCGGCATCCTTCCACTGGAAAACAACGGAAAAAACACGGAAATAAAAGGCGGATTTGACTTTTCAGCAGATTTTTATACAGGAGAAAACGGAATTTTTGGCTTATTCCTTGAATACACGGGAACAAGCCTTGAAAGCGAAAAAATCAATGCCTTTGGAGGGGGAATCGCAATCAGACTTCCGTTTAATTTCGGGCTTTTCTCTCTCTGCCCAAGGGCAGCAACCGGCATACAGTTTGGCTCAGGAGACATAGAAGTTTCACGATTCTTCTGGAAAGCAGGTGCTGAAGTCGTATTTGACTTAGGGCTTCAAAACATCAGACCATGTATTTCAGCGGCTTACAGAAAAAACTACGACAAATACACGGATTACGAGACTTTTTCTGACGAGGAGACTTTAAACTCTTCAAACATAGTCTTTAAAGTCGGAATAGCTTTTTCATTAGACTAGGGAACTAAAAAAGTAATGTCAGGCTGAATCAAAGCGACCGCAATAAAGCAAGCAGCCGCATTGATTCGGAGAGACATCGTGTAAGAATCTTATTGACCAGATTCTTGCGGATTGAATTAAAGCTTTGAGGCAATAATATCTATAAATTCCCAGCTGTTCACAGTTTGTTTGGCAGGAGGATTTGCAAGGCGGGCGAGGTCCCCTGTCATAATTCCTTCCTCGATTGTGTCGAGAGTCGCTTTTTCAAGTTTTTTTGCAAAAGCGGCCAGTTCAGGAGTTCCGTCAAGCTCTGCCCGTTTTGAGAGGGCTCCAGTCCATGCGAAAATAAGAGCGACAGGATTTGTAGAAGTTTTCTCGCCTTTCAGGTATCGGTAATAGTGCTTCTGAACGGTTCCGTGGCTTGCCTCAAATTCAAATTTTCCGTCAGGAGAAACAAGAACGCTTGTCATCATGGCCAGTGAGCCACAGGCAGAAGCAATCATATCGCTCATAACATCACCATCGTAGTTTTTGCACGCCCACAAAAATCCGCCTTCGCTTTTCATAACTCTGGCAACGGCATCATCAATCAGGGTGTAGAAATACTCAAGTCCCGCTTTGTCGAATTTTTCCTTGAACTCAGTGTCAAAAATCCGCTGGAAAATTTCCTTGAAGTTTCCGTCGTAAGTTTTTGAGATTGTGTCTTTTGTTCCAAGCCATACAGAGATTTTCTGATCGAGAGCATAATTAAAGCAGCAGCGTGCAAAGCTTTCGATGGAAGAGTCCATGTTGTGGATTCCCTGAAGGATTCCAGGACCTTTCATCTCCTGAATTGTTTTTCGGATTACTTTTCCGTCTTTTCCTGTAAAGACAAGTTCAGCGATTCCTGGCCCGTCAGTTTTAATCTCGCAGTTTTTGTAGACATCTCCGTAAGCGTGGCGGCCAAGAACAATCGGCTTTTTCCAACTTGTTACAGAGCACTGAATGTTTTTTACGAAGATTGGAGTGCGGAAAACGGTTCCGTCAAGCTCCTCACGGATAATTCCGTTGGGACTTCGGGTAAGCTGCTTTAAATTGTATTCTTTTACGCGGGCTGCATTTGAAGTGATTGTCGCACATTTAACACCGACTCCAAGCCTTTTGATTGCCTCAGCGCTTTCGTAAGTCACTTTATCGTCAGTATCGTCACGATGCTTTAAGCCCAAATCATAATATTCGGTTTTCAAATCAACGAAAGGCTCAAGAAGTTTTTCTTTGATAACCGCCCACAAAACTCTGGTCATTTCATCGCCGTCAAGCTCGGCGATTGCGTTTTTCATCTGAATTTTTGCCATAATGGCTCAAAGTATACAGAAAAAGCAAAAAATAGAGAAGATAAAAGCCGGCATTTCGGACGGGGGAATAGCTATTGCGCCTTGACTGTAATCTGCTCAAAAACCTTTCCGAGAGAATCGTGAATCACAAGGTCGCAGTTTGAGTCCGCCTGAGTCTCGCTTTTGTTAATTAGCACGAGATGTTTTCCCCTGAAGTATCGGATAAGGCCTGCCGCAGGGTATACTACGAGAGAGGTCCCTCCGATAATCAGCATATCAGCCTCGGAAATGGCTTCGACTGCCCCTGTAATCACATGGTCGTCAAGACCTTCCTCGTAGAGAACGACATCCGGCTTTACAAGACCTCCGCACTGACAATGTGGAAGAGTGTCAGGGGAATTTTCGCTTTGCGCTATAAAATCAATTCCGTAACTTTTTCCGCATTTCATGCAGTAATTTCTGAGCGTGCTTCCGTGAAGCTCATAAACGGTCTTGCTTCCGGCCATCTGGTGAAGACCGTCAATATTTTGCGTGACCACTGCGCTAAGCTTTCCTGCCTTTTCAAGCTCCGCAAGTTTTTTGTGGGTAATGTTAGGCTCAACGCCCTTGATAATAAGTTTCTTTCTATAAAATCTGTAGAATTCTGTCGGGTTTGAGTCAAAAAAAGAGCGGGAAATAATTGTTTCCGGCGGATATTTCCATTCCTGTTGATAAAGCCCGTCCTGACTCCTAAAATCCGGAATTCCGCTTTCGGTTGAAACTCCGGCACCGCCAAAGAAGACGATTCTGTCCGACTCGTCAATCATCTTCTGTAATTCAACAATTTTTTCATTCATAAAATCCCTCTCTTAGGTTAATTTAGAATATCATACAATATAAAACAAAAATTGTCATTTTTTTTAGAAAAAATGGAGTTTTTGCCGATAATAAAAATTGAAAACTCTAAAAAAACTCAAATTTCTTGCGATAGAATTTGATTTTGTTCCTCACTTCTTTTATTATAGAGTGAGTTATAAAAAAGTAGGGATATCAAATTATGAAAAAAAGTCTGAAGAAAGTCCTTTTAGTATCAGTTTTGGCTGCAAGCTCTGTTATGTCTTTTGCATTCGGAAAACGAGATGTTACTTACCGTGATGTCGAAGAAATGGACAGCTGGCAGGAGCAATTTGACATCAACGAAAAAAAAGAAGGAAAATATAACTTCTATGTTGAAGCCAAAGATAAAGGCGGAAACACTGAAATAGCGGGTCCTTACAACCTTTATATCGATCCTGATTCGGATTATGCAATCTCAGGAATCACGAACCCTGGCTCTAATATGCGGGTTCCCGGCAACCTCAATATCGTCGGTACCTGTGTTGACGACGATGCTGTAGGCGAGGTTTGGCTCGTTCTTGACGGCGGAGAGCCAATCAAGGCAGAAGGAAAAGAATTCTGGTCTTACTATCTCGACACAAATAACCTTGAAGAAGGTCCTCATACAATCGAGGTTTGGGGCGTTGACATTAACGGCCTTTCTTCTCAGGAAAAACCAAAAAAGAAGGCTTTCGTAACCTGGAACCTTGACCGAAGGCAGCCTGTCACGGTTGTAACGAACCATACTCTCGGCGAACTCGTTTCCGGAAAAATCAATATCAAGGGTACTGTCTCAGACGGAAACGGAATCAAATCTCTTTATTATTCGCTGGACAATGGCGAAACTTATCTTCAGACTAAAATTTCAGAAAATAAAAAAGATGGCAACTGGACATTTGACCTTCCCATCGACACAAAACTTTCAAAGGATGGCCCGGCTATCCTCTGGCTCAAAGCAATCGATAAGATGGGCTCAATCGGAGTTTCTTCGTTCCTTTACTTCATCGATAACACAAAACCAGATGTAAAAATTATCTATCCAAAAGACGACGATGTTTCAAATGGAAAATTCACAATCGCAGGCTTTGCAAAGGATAAAGTCGGCCTTCAGAAGCTTTCATGGACATTTGGTAACGAAAAGGGCGATTTCGAGCTTATTCCTGGAAACCCATACTGGTCAGTTGATGTAGATACAATCGGAAATACAGGAAAAAGCGTTGATTTTTCAGTTACTGCAATCGACACTGTAGGAAATATCGTTACCGTCAAAAAAACGATTCAGCTCAATCAGGAACAGGATAAGCCTGTCGTGACAATTCAGACTCCGGCTGATTCTGACACTGTTTCTGGCGAAAAAGGAACTTTGTTTGTCCGCGGTATTGTTTCTGATGACGACGGAGTCGCTTCTGTCGAATGTACCCTTGACAACTCTGAGCCAATTGTGCTTGAAACGGACGGAGTTTTTTCTTTTGATGTTTCTCCGAATGAAGACCTTGTAATTGGAAAACACAAAATAACTGTTGTCGCTACGGATATTCACGGCGTAAAAGGAAACCCTGTTTCGGTAGATGTTGTAAGCTTGGGTGAAAAACCTTCATTCAGCAAGGCAAAAGTCGGTTCTGAAGAGGTTTCAAATGGTATTTTTGTTCATCCTGAGTCAAATCCTGTCTATGAATTGACGGCAAATTCTCCTTCAGGAATAAAATCTATTTCATATAAAATTGAATATGGAGACGGTGCGGTTTTCAAGGAAGAAACAAATTCCCTTAAAGCGCCTGAAAAATCTTCAGTAATAAAAATTCCTCTCTCAGATGCTCCTTGGGGACTCGTTCAGCTTACTATTTCAGCTACAGATATTTATGACCGTGTTTCAGAGGTGAAAACTCTTCTGAATATGCGTGATTTGTCACGGCACGATAAAATTGACGAAAACAAAATTATCGAAGGAAACGACAACAATGGAATTCAAGTTAAGGTCTTGAGCATTGGCGGAGTAGAGTATAAAAAGGGAATGGATGTGGTCCTTCCGTATGGAGCGGCAAAAGACGGCGGCGTTTCTGTTGTGGTAAAAGTTGAGACTGCGGAAAAAAATCCTTCTGTAACTTATTCTCTTACTGCTGATGAAGATATTGGCGGTGCTCCTTCACAGAACGGCAAGTTGGATTTAGTCGGAGAAAATTACGAATTCAAGCTTTCAAATATTCCTGCTTCTGTCGTGAATCTTACGGTAAATGCAAAGGCCGGAAAAGTTTCCTCTGGAACTGATAGCGTTACTTTCTGTGTCGTCAGACCTGTTCCTGAAAAGCTTAGTGGCTGGACTATTGGAGAAGTTTATTGGCTTCCTGATGAAAAAACGATTTACAATAAGGAATTGCGTTCTTTCGTAATCGATGAATATCAATCTTTATATGGATATGCGAATGTTCCTGACTCTGCTATAGTCACAGTGTCTAATTCAGGACTTGATATTTCTCCTGATGACAGAACATTGGGAAGATCAATCGCTGTTCGCGGTATCAAAGAAGGCGTTTATCGGGGTGTCACCGTAAATGTCAAGGATTCTTCGGGAAAATCTTACAATGTGCCTGTTAATATCATTGTAGACTCAGCTCCTCCGGCTGTTGAAATTGTGGCTCCTAGCGCAAACGAGTGGGTACAGACAAAAACTACGCTTAAAGTAAAGGCAACTGATGCAAACGGAATTCGAACGGCAGAGTATTCTTTGGACGGCGGTAAAAACTGGAATCCATTGAATTCTGCTGGTGGCGAATACAATGCAAATCTTAATCTGACCGCTTATGATGACGGTCTGATTGGAGTCGATGTCCGGGTAACCGATGAAGCTGGAAAAACAACAGTAAAATCTCTGGCAATTTATAAAGACACGACTCCTCCTGAAGTTGAGGTTCTTCTTCCAGGAAGCGACGACATCGTAAACGGTGACAACCTGATTGCTTTCAGGGTAAAAGATAACGGTCGCCTTGATAAAGTTGAATATTACCCGCCGGCAAAGCGCGGTGAAACAGTTCGCCCTGTTGATGTTCCTCTTGGACACCTTATCACGACTCATATCGGTACAAGCGATAAGCCAATCGATGATTTGATGACATTCAAATTCATTGACGCTATCGGAAATGCAAGCGAAATCAAACAGTGGGACTTTATTATTGATAACGCAAGTGACCTTCCAATTGCTGAAATTCATGTTCCTGAAGAAAATGCCGTAATCACACGAGATTTTGAATTCTCTGGAGTTATCTACGATGATGATGGCGTTAAAAAGGACGAAAACGGCGAAATTATCGGCGGACCAAAAATCTTCTACAAGTTTGACAATGGACGATATGAAGCGCTGGATCAGATTGGAACGAGTTTCATCATTCCAAAGCATCTTACAGACTTCACTGATAACGAGCATTCAATCACAATTTATGCGGAAGATATTAACGGCGTAAAGGGACCTGAATTCGTACGAAACTTCCGAATTTCTCTTGAAGAGCCAAAGGGTGCTGTCTTGACTCCGCCAATTACTGAGACTGTAAAAGATACTGTCAAAATGACTGGCGTTGCTACTGATAAAAACGGAATTAAGGCAGTTTATATTTCTGTTGACAACGGAAACACTTACAACGAGGCGCTGGGTAACTATGGACACGAAATGACTCAGTGTAACTGGTCTTACGAATTCGATACTCGCGTAATCGAGGACGGAACTCATGTAGTATTTATGAAAGTTGTTGACTGGTACGGAATCGAAGGCCTTTACTCTTCTCTTATCAATATTGATAACACACCTCCAAGTCTTGATCTTATGCTTCCGATGGACGACTCTACGACAACGGGTATGGTTTTCTTCTCTGGTCAGACAACAGACAATATTGAGCTTACAAAACTCTTCATTACGATTCGCTCTCTTGAAGGCAAGGTCGTCAGCTCTCGGCTCGCTCGAACTGATTTGACTCCGGACGAAGTAATTACTCAGGCTCTCGACATCTACAACCTTGACGACGGCTTCTATAACATCGAGCTTACAGGTATTGACCGTGCTGACAATATTACTCGAGTCAGCCGAAATGTCCGCCTCGACAAGAAAAAGCCGAAGGCAAAGGTAGACCTGCTCTATCCGCTTAATGGTGAGTATGTTCAGGGTGTATTCAATATTTACGGTACTGCCGTGAGCGAGAATGACATTCAGAGCCTTACTCTTTATGTGGACGGAAAAAATGTTGCTCAGACTGAGCTTAGTGAAAGCGGTTACTTCAAATATACTCTTGACCAGACAATGATTGAGGAAGGTCGACACGATATTCGAGTTGAAGCTTTCCTTGCGGACAATACAAAAATTGTCTCAAATACACAGTATCTTAACTACGGTGCGGTCGGTCCTTGGATTACAATCGACAACTTCACTTACGGAAGCTTCGCTTTTGACAGACCTTACATCATTGGTAACGCAGGATATTCTTACGACGAGGAAGAGGTCGTTCGTGCAAACGCTAAGGGTGCTCCAAAAGAGCTTAAGGATGCGGTTGCTGAAAAGGTTGTCGATAAAATTGAGCTTTCTCTTGACAATGGTAAGACCTTCACAAAGGTTTCTAAATCTGGAAAATGGCGATACCGAATCGAAAATGAGGACATTGCAGAAGGCTATCATTTCCTGCTCGTACGAGCTACTATGAAAAACGGTGAGATTGCCGTAACTCGATGTATCGTTCAGGTTGACAGCACTAAGCCTACTATCAAGCTCATTTCTCCGGGTGCTGGCGGACACTATAACCAGCAGATGGAATTCTCCGGACTTGCTAAGGACGACATTGCACTTAAGAGTGTAACTCTTGCCCTCCGAAAAGGTGACAAGGCCTTCTACGAGGTTCCAGGCTTTATTCAGGGCTTGTACTTCGACTGGCAGTTCTGGGGCGCAACGCTCTTCAATGTCGGTGCTGGTCTTACATTCTTTGATGACAATGTTAAGCTTCAGGTTCAGTGGGGACAGTTCACTCAGCAGCAGCGAAACCTCTTCGATGATTCAAATCTCCGATATGGTGGTGACAATGTTTGGGGTATGAAGTTGCTGGCAAATGTCTACTACTTGCCGTTCAGATATTACTTTGGTCCTGACTGGGAATGGCTTTCTTTGAATGTGGCTCTTGGTGCGAACTTCACCCGATTCAATCAGTCTGGTGCCGGAAAGGCTCAGATTCTTTCAGCAGGTCTTTTGCAGATTGAATTCCCACGGGTTACATTTGCTAAGCAAAAAATGTTCAGGACGATTGCCTTCTACACAGAAGGCCAGTTATGGTTCATTCCGTCTGATGTCAGCGGAAGCGAAACTGCGGAAGTCAAGAGTATTGTTCCACAGATTTCATTTGGTCTGCGCGTGAATGTATTCTAAATAGAATATTCACACGGGTAAAATGCCTGTGTGAATATTTTTTTTACCTAAAAATCTTAAAATAAACTGATAAATCTCTAAAATCTCCAAATTTGGTGATTTTTTCATAACAAAAATAGTAAGAAAACTCTTGTATGAGGTAAAAATATGAATAAAGTGTTCTTAAAT
>FLNY01003892.1_pt1 | contig 31841 bp, 32 predicted proteins | sample 1140381 | NCBI WGS metagenome assembly FLNY01 (sample SAMEA3878172, study PRJEB12797) | bioreactor metagenome | biome: Moose rumen | place: Sweden | collected 2011-10 | reverse complement strand
CAACATTTATCCGAAGGAGAAATGTTGTCCCGCAAAGCGGGATTTTTGTGGGCTTTTTCCTTAAGCAGCCCACAAAAAGTCATACTTTATTGTGACATCCCCAGCCACTCCCCGAGTACACTGTGCTCCCGGAGGGCACCTTCCATACTTTCGCTTAGGCAACCTACCGCTAAAGCGGTACCTCCTAAGCTCGGCATGGTGCCTCCCTCCTCGCGCTTGCCTAGGCTGTGTGGAGTGGCTTGGATAATATATCACTCTCTCCAAAAAGTATAAACTCTAATATTGCCTCTACTGTATCCTCGGTCTGCTCCTCGACTGTAATAGTAGGAGTACCATCTCCTGCCTGAATACCATAATCTCCGAAATATGAGTGGCATCCTCCGTTGATTATTACCTCTGTATAATCAACCGGTAAATTAACAAGATTCTCATTGTATTTGTCCATGTTAAGGACTCCATCCTCTGAGCCTCGTATCAATAGCACATCTAAATCAGAATCTGTCAAATCCTTAGTTGAGTACGCTGCCAAAAGTACAATTCCATCATATTCGTTTGAATGCCTTTCTGCATATAGCCCAGCCATTGCACCTCCTAAGCTGTGTCCTCCAATATACCAGTTATCAATCTCAGGATATTCATCCTGTATACCATTGGCTCCATTAGCATCAAATATTGCAAGGTAATACGGCATCTCAACAAGAATACACTCTATGCCGTTTTCTGCTAATTTTTCCATTAATGGAGCATACGCCTCTGTCTCAACAAGACCTCCAGGATAGAATATAAACCCTGTCGTAGCACCGGTATCAGGGCTGAATACAATCGTATTGTCGACGTACTCTACCGTAACACCATCCGCCGGCTCATTAATATACGTCCAGGCATTATCTGTTGCCTCATAGTAATTTGATACGTAATTATAAAATCTGTTGTAGCCCAGTACGATTACAATCACCAGAATAAAAATTGTAGCAAGTCGTCTTTTTGTTTTAAATTGTTTCAATGCATCTTTTGTCCTTTTCATAAATTTCTTGTCCTGCGAAAGCAGGATTCTTGCGGGAAATTTCATATTTCTCTCGCAAGAAGTCATAATAATTGGCACCGCGATTGCGGTGCCTTCACAAAACAACTAATACATTTCCATGTATGCCTGTGCAACACGTTGGTAGTCTATATGATTTGTAATCTTCTCGACTTTGAAATCATCCTCTCCAACCTTTACCCTGTATATGAAGCATCCTTCATCACTAACGGTATCTCCATCAACCAAAGCAGCTGCAACATAACCTTTATTTTCGAATTCGAACTGGTCAATTACGGCCATCTCTACCTCGTCACCATCTTTTGTGCTAACCACAAAAGTGATATACTCTCTAAACTCATTATTCATTTCGGGTTCCTCCTTAATATCCATCCCCCTCAAATGTAATTTAGATTGTACACTATAAATGTGTTTAGTTTAAGCAAAAAATATGAACTATTATAGATTATTGAAAAATAACATTTTTTCGCCACAAAAACCCAGGCATTTGGGATTTGCCTGGGCCATTGCCTATGTCTTTAGGGAGCATCTGCTCCCAAAAGACAATATATTAAAATTATATGAAGGAGAATGCATTAGCCTTTAACTGCACCGCCCGTTACGCCCTCAACATAGAATTTCTGCATGATAATAAAGAGGATTGAAATAGGCACTGCAACCATGAGGCCACCACAACAGAATATTGCAAAATACTGATTTACCAATGTTCTCTGTAACAAATTAAACAATCCAATAGCCATTGTCCAATTCTCAGCACTCTTTGACTTAATCATAAGTCTTGCTACAACGAAATCCATCCATGGAGTAAGGAAGGAATTAATAACTGTATAAACAATCATCGGCTTTGAAAGTGGGACAACAATCCTTGCAAATATTGTAGCCTCCGATGCACCCTCAAGTTTTGCCGCCTCATGGAGTGATGTAGGTATCGTATCAAAAAATCCTTTAAGAATCAGGTATCCCAGTCCGGAAGCTCCTGAATATACAATGACAAGACCCATCATACTATCTGTTAGCCCCATGAGTTTCAATACAAAATACATAGCTATCATAGAAAGGACACCAGGAAACATTCCTAATATAAGAGAAAAACTCATAAGACCCTTCCTACCTTTGAATTTAATACATGAGAATGCATACGCAGTCATGATTACAAAAACAGATGATACTATACAACAGCAAATTGCTATTATCATGGAATTTTTGAACCATGCAGGAAAATTTGCGGCTGCATCTGTTTCAAAGAAAAGCTGATGATAATTTGCCAAGGTCCAATGCTCAGGGAAGAAATGATTAGTATTAATTCCCTTTTGTGTACTGAATGTAGTGACTACCAACCAAATAATTGGAATCAACCAAACAAAGGCAAGAAATGCCAAAAACACATGTCGTAAAATTATTTTGACTGTCTTTTTCATTATCTATACACCTCCTCTTTATCTCCACCTATCATTCTTGAGAAAGTAAGGAGTGATAATAACGCACATATTACAAATGTAACAATACCAATTACTGAGGCCATCTTGTAATTACTATAATCATTCGTCAATCTAAACAACCATGTAATCAACAGATCCACCTCGTTAGCATTTGAACTTGCCATCGCCATATTTGTAGTGGTGTAATTATATGTCAATAAATAGATGACATTGAAATTATTGATATTACCAATTACAGACTGAATCAATGAAGGTCCTGTTATAAACAAAACATAAGGCATTGTTATCTTCCAGAAAATCTGAAATTTATTTGCTCCGTCTATTCTGGCTGACTCAATCTGATCAGACGGAATATTCATCAGAATACCTGTTGCTACCAACATCTGATAAGGAATACCTACCCAAATATTTACCAAAATAATTGTTATATGTGCCCATCCGGGTTTTGATAAAAACGGAACGCAGGTTGCACTCTGGCTTAGCAAGCCAATATGTTTGAAGAAATCCAATATTCCTACGTTTGTGCACCATGTATTTACGATACCATTATCACTGAACATCTTGCCTATAAGAAGCAATGTTACAAACTGAGGAATACCGATTGTAATAACAAAAAGTGTTCTCCATAATCCCTTTGCAACGGTATGTTCATGGTTAATAAACTGTGCAAGAAGAATACCGCCAAGGAATGTTGTTATGGTTGCTACTACTGCCCAGATTAAAGTCCAAGCAAGTATTCTTATGAAAGCGTATCCAAATGTAATTGTCTGACTGTTTTTGAACAGATTAACAAAATTCTTTATGCCAACCCAAGTAAATAAATATGTTGGCGGTTGATGGTTTTCATCATAATTTGTAAATGCAATACATACCATAAAGATGATTGGAATTACATTTATAAGAATTACTCCAAGACTAGGTAGTGTCAGAAGTGTAATATGAAAATTCTCATTTTTGAAACTGGCAATATCATCTTTGAAAGTGTTGATATGTTCACCTTCTTCAGCCATCTTCTGAATCTTATATACAGAATTGATATTGCCTATATATAAAGCAATAAATGCAACGATAATCAAAATACCAATGATTCCGTACAACAGAATCAACAGGGAATTATCGTAATCATTTACTGTTTTTGTCATAGTTAAAACATCGAATACCTCTTCTCTTTGGACAGTTCCAAGAGTATTGAGTTTAGACATATATGGTGCAAAAACATTGACAATGGATGCGATTACTCCAACCTCAATCAATGTCATAATGATGCCTCGTACTATCTGTTTTCTTCCAAAATAGCCTGCGCCCATTATCACAAGTGATAGCTTTACCCAAATATCACCATTTTTTACTGCCGTGCCAAAAGCTTTTAGACTGGCACCAATTGATTTAAAAAATTTAGTCATAAATATTCTTCCTTCTAGTTAAAAAGGGCCTCTCCCTTGGGGAGAAGCCCCTAAACATCATTCAAAACAAGTGGCTATTTCAACAAATCCACTTTGGTTTGACCTTTATAGGAATCAAAGAATGGTCATCACAGATTACTCAGCTACTTCCTGTGTAATACCTGCAACTGCATCATCCAAGACATCCTGTGTTACTGTTCCCTCAAGAATGTTCTTGCCAAGAGAAGCTGCCGGATCCCAGAAGTTGTTACCAACTCTCTGAAGCTCTGCAAACTCTGATTGCTCTGCAAGTGCTGTAAGTGCCGGAGATGAAGCCTTTGCAAGTGCCTCTGTATTTGAAGGGCCCTCGCCTGTTGCCTCGTATACAGCCTCCTGAGATGTTGCCTGTGTAAGGTACTCAGCAAGAAGCATTGACCAACCAACATTCTCTGCATAAGCATTTACACCGATGAACTTATATCCTGAATATGAAGCCATCTGCTTGTCCTCACCATTAACCTGGAATGTTGGAAGCTTTGTTGCTGCATATCCATCACCATATGCCTCTGAGAATGCATTAACATTCCATGTACCAGAAACATAAGCTACAACCTTGCCATCATTGAGGTTTGAAAGTAAATCGTCATTTGCATAGCTCTTAAATGCTGATGATGAGCAGATGTCTGCAACTGCCTCTGCTGTTGCAAGACCTGTCTCAGAATTCCAATCACAATTATTTGAGCCATCTTCATTCTCTGTAAGAGTACATCCTGCACCCTGGAACCATCCATAGAGATACCAACCGCTTGTCATCTCTACACCAACTTCCTTACCAAGCTCCTCAGCTTTTGCTGTAAGTGCTTCCCATGAAGCTACATCCTCGTCTGAAAGCTGTGTTGAATCGTAATAGAGGAAATATCCGTTTGAAGCTGTAAATGGGTAGCCATACTGCTTGCCATTATACTGCCCAGCCTCTACTGTTGCCGCTGTATCCACATCATTCATATCGAATGTGTACTGTGCTGCTACCTCATTAAGTGCTCCGGCCTTAACTAATTCCTCAAGCTGATCATCCGGAAATACGAATATATCAGCAGCTGCCTCTACATCCTCAAGAACTCTGTCCTTCATATCTGCCTCTGAAACAGCACCAAGTGTTATATTAAAGTCTACATCTGAATACTCAGCCTCGAACTCATCGCAAAGTTCCTTCATAACTGTCTGGTATTCATCTGTCTCTGAGCACCAAAGCTCAATATTTACAGTACCGTCTGTATTTGCGATTAAATTTGCAATCGCGTCCTCTGATGTTGTGTCCCCCTCAGAATCTGTTGCCTCAGATGTTGTTGTCTCTGAGGATGTCTCGTCAGCTGATGCTCCACATCCAACAAATGCACTAAGTGCCATTGTTGAAACAAGAAGCGCTGATACTAACTTCTTCTTCATTAAACCTTTCCTCCATTTTCTTCATAATACAATGATTGCATTTTGTGCAACCGGTTGTTCTACAAAAATATCGTAATGCTAATCTTGATTTTCGTCAATTGCGCAAATTTGCCAAGTATTTTGTGTAAAATTTGTGAATATTAATAGATAGACTTATCAATAGCGCAATCTTATAAAGTACTATCGCGCATTTGAATATTAAAGTCCTGAACAATTTCACTGGCTACTTCTTCTCCATCAAGATTACGCATTAGTAGGGATAGCCCTTGTGCTCCCAATCTTTTCGCATCAAAAAACAAGCTCGTTATTGAAGGCTTAGATGTAGATAATAAATTAGAATCATAGAATGAGCATAGCTTTACATCGCTAGGCACAATTATTCCCTGATTATGAAGGCAGTTCAAAACCGAATTACAAAGCATGTCATCCATGCATACAATACACTCTGTCCCCTCAGCAATTGCACCCTTTACAACACTATCCATTCGCTCAGATTTGTGCATATTAAGAAAAATCAACCCCTCATCAGCAACCATCCCTCTATTAATAAAGCCCTGCTTGAATCCACGAAGACGACTGTGAGTGACATTAATATTTTCGCCGCCACCAATGAGTGCCATTCTTGTTATACCCATATCTATAAGATTCTCTATCAATCTTGTCGCTGCGCCCTCATTATTATGATCAATAAAAGGAACCTCATCATCCATTGGATCTCCCACAACAATATAGGGAATGGTAGACTCCTTTAAAAATGCAATTACTTTAGAATCCCTCTCGCATCTGCTGACAATGACTGCATCAATCTTTTTATTTATGACAGCATGTTTTAGGGCTGTAATTCCATCATTATCAGCCAATATAATCAATACATCATAGTCATAATCCATTGCGCGATCACACACTCCGGTCATAAGAGTCTGAAAATATGGCATCTCTCCCAAGGCAGAATCCGCCGGAACTACCAGACCAACATTAAATGTACGACTCGCCGCCAGTGACCTGGCAACTGCGCTGGGACGATAATTTATCTCTTTTATATATTCATTTACTCGTGCTCTGGTTTCTTCAGAAATTCGTCCTTTTCCGGAAATAGCCCTCGAAACTGTAGTCTTTGAAAGACCTAATTCCTTCGCGATTGTATCTAATGTATATCCCATTTTCTCACCTTTTTCTTTTATTCAAATTATTAAAATATCCGGTACCACATACACCACATGTAAACTTCACTTACCAGATTACTTGCTATTTCAACTTTCGTATTTCACGCTATCACAATTGTTTTTTATTTGCAATCGGTTGCGCAATTTTCGTCAAAACATAACAAAAGAGCCTTCACATTTTTGTGAAGACTCTCGATAATAATTTCGTTTCACCATTAAGTTGAATCATTATTCTGCTTTGGCAAATAGGTCTTAAATATGCCGGTTTTCTCCATGAGTGTATCCGCCTCAGCAGAAAGCTCCGTGAATATTTCTCGCATCTCATCCAGATCACTCGTATCATTAATTCCCATAGAATAACTCTCAAGATTTAATGCCGAGAATTGAATATCACTAATTATGTCATTCATTTTAGCCTTTATATCATTAACTGATTTGGCTATCTCATTCAACTCACCCGGAAATTCATCCATATCCTCAACAGCCAAATTTCCTGATGCAATCTCAGAAAGAACATATCTCTGCTCATTAACTACATCTGACAACTGGCGTGTCATCTCTGCTAACTTATTCTGCAGCTCACCTATCTCATCTTTTTCATGGCTAAATTCTATAACCGTTGTATAATCTCCAGAAACAATCCTCTCCATCGCAGGATTAATCTTTTCCAAAGGCTTTAATATTCTCCTGATAGCAAAGACGATATCTCCTCCGGAAAGTAATAGGCATATCACAGCCATTACAATACATATCCATATACCTCGATAAATATTCTTGTAATATGTCTCCTGTGAATATGCAACAACTACAATCCAGTCGCTTTCTCCTACATAGGATGATGCATATATCATTCGCTCACCGCTATAATCGATACCTTCACCCATTCCACTTCCCGGCTTTTTAATAATACTCTCGATTCCGGGAATATTTTCTATAGCACTAACGGTATTTATTGCACTTGGCTCAAATTTGCTATATGGATGTGTAACAATATTACCATCTCGATCAACCAGGAATGCATAGGCTTCATCCTTGACCGATAAAGAATTCACATAATCATTTATTGATGAAATATCAGCATCTACTCCAACAGCTCCGGCAAATTCTCCGTTTATATATATAGGTGTTGCTACAGTTGCAAGAATTATATCCACCCTTGTTGCACTAACGTATGGATCAATAACTGTGGTAACTCCATTCGATTTTACTTCCTTATACCAATCTCGCTCGCGCACATCAACCGTAGGATTGTATATCACTCCTCTTGCCATATACATATTGCCTTCCTCTGTGGCTACATAGACAAAATACAAGTCCTCCTGAGCATCCGCAACAGCATCGATATTATTGTAAATATATTCTTCATCCAACTCGCCCTGCGCTTCAATCGTCTCTGCCAATGTTTCGGAAATATTTGCAAGTCTGCATTGCCAATTAGCAATTTCAGCCGCTGCCAATTGGGCATCCAACTGCACCTCATCAGCCTGTTCATCCATCACGCGCCTTGACATATAGATTAAATTTACAGCTGACAGTGCCGCAATTGTCAATACAAGTCCTAGACACACTCGTTTGGCAATTTTAAACCGAATAGAATCCCTCTTCATTATTCAGACTCCTTAATCTTTAAAGGATACCTCCCATATTTCGCTTCGGAGGCAATGATACTATATAATATATAGTAAATCATCTTTTCTCGATTTTCGTGAAAAAAGTCTGAAAACTTCTGTGATTTGTTATTGTAGAATATATGACTTTCTGTGGCTGCTTCAGGAAAAGCCCCTCAATAAATCAAATCAAGGTCGTATAAAACAATCGTAACGTATAGCCTTGCCCGAGATACTATGATTAGGCTTTTGTCCTGCCAGATATGGTCCTTTTAGAGGCCGCTTTACAACTATTTTTTTTGCGCCCGTAGAAAATGCTGCCGATAGTAACTCATCTTCTTGAGTGCATGGCTTTTCCAGCTGTTGTAATAATTGAAATTTCTTTTTAATTTTGGCAGACTTTTGACGTCCCGGAAACATTGGATCAAGTAGTACAATATCTGGAGTATAATCAAGCGATTGCATAGCCTTTATGCTATCCTCGTTATACAAATCCATTCGTCCAACTATCTGCGCAAGCTCAGAAATATTCCCGGCTCTATCCATTGCATCCTGCAACAATGTTGCGATAACATTATCATATTCATAGAGACGCACCTGAAATCCCGCTGCAGCAAGTATCAGTGAATCCTCACCCAGTCCAGCTGTAGCATCCAAAACGCTCTGCGGCATATCCATTGACTTGATTCGTACTGCCTTTATAATCATCTCATGCTCTAAATTGCTCTGCTTTAATCGAGGCAGCATATCTCTAAAATCCGCCATCAAAGAAAGGTCTCCGTCCGTAAGACAGAGACCTGATTCGGTTCTTTTTAATTGAAGATTGTTGTGTAAATCCATATCGTTAAAACGACAGCTTTTCTACTACAGCTGCAGTCTCCTCGTCTGTAAAGCTCTGATGACTCCATCCACAAATAGATTTGTCAGGGTCATCCTCATATCGAGGAATAACATGAATATGAAAATGTGAAACTGTCTGGCCGGCAGCCTCGCCATTATTCTGTACTATATTAATTCCGGCACATCCTAATTTTTCCTTCATGTTGATGGCTATTTTTTTTGCCAAAGGTAAAGCCATGGCTGCCACCTCATCATCTATCTCCATAAGATTAGCAAAATGATTCTTTGGCAAAATCAAAGCATGACCTTTTGTCGCCGGATCCGCATCAAGAATCACATTGAAATCATCATCTTGATAGATAGAATTAGTCGGAATGTCTCCGTTTGCTAATTTACAAAAAATACACTTCTCGTCCTTCATGATAGTTCTCCTTCATTTATTGAAATGTAAATATTTCATCAAGCATTCTAAGAGTCTTGAAATTGCCCTTTGCAGTCATATCACCTACAGAAAAAGCACGCTGAAAACTCTCTCTACCCGCCACAATATTGTCCATAATGCTGCCTGTAAGCTTCATATAAACATCTATATTGTCCTCCTTGCCATAGTGACAATCTATCTGCTGTCCGGCAACGCCAAGGAACAGTGGTTTTTCCTTTCCATCTACCATAAATAAGTATCTGGCCGAAAATTCCTGCTCTCCCTTAAAATGTACGGTGAAATCGCTAATATATTCATTGGCAACTGTCTCCTGCTTCTCGCCCATCATATTCCTAAACATGCTGGTTAAATCAGCAATATCTGCCTTCTGAGTCTGAACATATTCATCATCAGAAACAAATTTGGATAATTGCTCTGTCTCCTGAGGAGAAAGCTCAAGCTGCTGCGTGCGCAATATGCTACGTGTAACCGCCTGATTACTGGTTGGCAATCCCTTGGTATGCTGAGAAATTGTACGATACAACGTCTCAACCTTTTTTTCGATTATATGCGCATATTCCGGATTGGCCTTGAATTCGGTGACATCCTCTACATATCCGCAAAAGCCGGAGCATGGTAATCCTCCCAGAATCTCCCAAGCATTCTCAAGAGTAACCATCGCCTCACGCTCTCCATAGGTAGTGGACATAACCACAGGCTGCATATAGGTGGAAGCAAGTGCTGCCTTATCCGCATACAGCCAGCAGGCATCGAGGAACTGATTCATATATCCACCAATACCCAACCATTCTACGGTAGTTGCAAGTATAATACCATCCGCCTCCTTCAGAGTCTGTGGAAGCATAGATATTGCGTTTTTCTGCTCATAGATATTGTAAAGATGAACCTCTACCTGGAGCTCCAATAGAACCTGCTCCATCTTATTGATTACATAAAGTGTAGGATCCTCTAATAGACCACGACCCCCATAGTAAATGTTTACCTTCATTATTGACCCTCTTTATCACCCATATTTCCCTGCTCTTTATCTAAAGTATATGGGTTTTCTCCCCCAAAATCAACGGATGGATTAGACTTTCTCTCTCGTGAAATCCATATCAACGTCGGTATTCCATAACTAAAAAATGTAATAAGAATTCCTGCTGTTAGGCCACCTATATGTCCTACATTATCTATACCGGCATAGGCAAATCCAAAATATAGGGTTATCAATGCCATAAATAGCATCTGTTTAGTATTAATACCTGCATATTTGCCACGATTGACTGCAATTACTACAAGCATACCTCCAACAAGGCCAAATATACATCCCGATGCACCTGCTATGATATCATTGCGCCCCATCAGACACTGATACATGAAAGACAAAAAGGAGCCAGTTAATCCTGACCCCAAATAAATTCCGAGATAACGAGTAGCACCCACTGCCCTTTCAAAAATCTGTCCTAGAAGAAAAAGCAATAGCATGTTATTCGCCAGATGTTCAATTCCAAAATGCATAAATAGACATGTCATCAAGCGGTACCACTGATGAAAATGCAGTACCATATATGAATTCAACGCGCCCTTATACAACATAAAACCGCCATTTTCGGTGTCACCAATAATTTCCAGTACTGCAAACACAATCAAATTGATTGCTACAAGGCAGTATGTAACGGGTGTCTCCTTTGGCTTAAAATAATTATTTTCCAAATCTAAGCAAGCATTTCCTGTGGCATTCTATGCAGCAATCTGCTCATCTCCACCTTATGCTTTTCCTCCATCTCTGTAAGTGGAAGTCTAAGACTTCCTACGTTATATCCTAGCATATTCATTGTTGATTTTACAGGGATAGGATTTACCTCGCAAAAAAGAGCATCTACCAATTCTAGATAGTCCAACTGGAGCTTACGTGCTCTATCCTCGTGACCATTAAGATATTCCATCACCATATCATGTGTTCCCTTAGGCGCTACATTGGATAATACAGATATTACTCCAATACCTCCCAATGAAAGAATAGGAATAGTCTGATCATCATTTCCTGAATATATATCAAGGCATCCTCTACAAAGACTAGCAAGCTTTGTAATCTGCGAAATATCGCCTGATGCCTCCTTGATTCCTACAATATTACTATTCTCCAGACCAAGTCTCATTGCTGTCTCCGGTAGAATATTGCAACCTGTACGTGATGGTACATTGTACATTATAATTGGTAAATCAATTTCCTTGGCGATAGCCGAATAATGCTCATACAGCCCCTCTTGCGTAGCCTTGTTATAAAAAGGAGTGACTATCAGCAATCCATCAACGCCAAGTGTCTGAATCTTCTTAGAAAAATCTATAACAACTCTTGTTGAATTGCCGCCCGAACCTGCAATAACAGGGATACGACCATTAACTCGCTTTACGGTATAATCGATTACTGAGAGCTTTTCCTCCTCTGTCATTGTCGCCGGCTCTCCGGTTGTTCCGCAGACAATTATAGCATCTGTCTCGCCTTCAATCTGTCTGTCAATAAGAGTACCAAGCATGTCATAATTTACAGTTTCATCATCATTAAACGGAGTAATAAGTGCTACTCCTGCACCTCTAAATAATGTCATGACCGTCCTCCTTTACAACCTCTGCGATCAATTCGCGTTCATCCATGTGATGCTTAACGCCTTTTATTTCCTGATAATCCTCGTGGCCCTTGCCGGCAAGCACCACAATGTCCCCTTCCTTTGCATTGACCAAACAATAACGAATTGCCTCCTTACGGTCAGGGATAGTTACATATTCTCCATCAGCCTTGTGTACTCCAATGAGGATATCATTGATAATATCCATAGGCTCTTCGTCTCTAGGGTTATCTGATGTGACTACTGTCAAATCAGCAAGCTTTGAGCTAACCTCGCCCATTTCGTAACGGCGGGACTTTGCTCTATTTCCTCCACATCCAAACAGACAAACCAATCTGCCCGGCTCATATGCCCTAAGAGTAGTAAGTAAGCTCTCAAGCGCCATTGCATTATGTGCATAATCTATCATTACAGTAAATTTATTAGAAACTGGCACAAGTTCTATACGCCCCTTTACATGTACTTCTCTTAATGCCTCTTTTATCTTGTCCTCAGATACATTAAACTGCTTGCAAATAGCGACAGCGGTAAGGGAATTGTACACTGAGAATGTACCCGGCACATTAACCTCTACAGTCATATCTTCTGTACCGGTGATATGATATTTAACTCCCAATGCACCATTTTCATTTAGAAGCGTAACATCCTCGGCTATAAGATCATTATCTCTGCCGTATCCATACTTGATAACATCGCATGTATGTCCCTCGAGAATACCATCAATATGCTCACTATCACCATTGAAAATACCAGTTTTGCACTGTCTAAATAACAGACTCTTGCAATGCATATAGTCCTCAAAATCCTTGTGCTCATTCTCTCCAATATGATCCGGCTCAAGATTTGTGAATACACCGATATCAAATGTAAAGCCGGATACTCTATGCAGCATCAAGGCCTGTGAACTAACCTCCATGACAACAGCATCAAGACCTGCTTCTACCATCTGAGCAAAAAGTTCCTGCACTCTGTATGACTCAGGGGTAGTATTGACAGCAGGAATGTGCTCATCACCGACGATTGACTCAATCGTACCGATAAGACCTGTCCTGATACCTGCTCTTTCAAGAATAGACTTTACCATGTATGTGGTAGTGGTCTTGCCCTTGGTTCCTGTGATACCTATAGTCTTAAGCTTTTTAGCCGGATGTCCGAAATAAGCAGCTGATGTAATGGCAAGAGCCTCACGACTATTCTTAACCTTGATGTATGCTATACCGTCTACCGGCTCGACATCCTTTTCGATAATGATAGTACCGGCGCCCTTTTCGATTACATCCGGTATGAAGTCATGGGCATCTCGAACTGTACCTGATATACAAACAAATAAGCTATCCTTTTCAACCTTGCGGGAATCGTATGTAAGAGTGGAAATCTCTCTATCAATAGATCCTGCAAATAATTCATAATCTAATTCTTCTAATAAATCTGATAATCTCATATTACTCCTATCTATACACCTGCCTCAGTAACTGCACCCCACAAAAAGTCATACTGTATTGTGATATCCCCAGCCACTTCTCCGAGTACACCGTGCTCCCGGAGGGCACCTTCCATACTTTCGCTTAGGCAACCTACCGCTAAAGCGGTACCTCCTAAGCTCAGCATGGCGCCTCCCTCCTCGCGCTTGCCAAGGCTATGTGGAGTGGCTTGGATAATATATCACTCTCTCCCAAAAGTATGACTTCTTGTGGGCTACTTAAGGAAAAAAGCCCTCAAGAATCCTGCTTCGCATGACAAAGAAAATAGATAAATCTATTTTCTTGGTATTTACGATTCCTGTTTTTCTGATGAAAAACAAGAATCTATGACTTTTTGTGGTAATATATGATACTCGGATTGCGCATTTATATTACACTGCGATTTCTCCGGTGAATACCTCAGTAGCAGGGCCTGTCATGAATACGTGATTGGTTTCACGATCATATTCGATGGTGAGGTCACCACCACGAAGGTGAACTAAGACCTTGTCGTCTGTTTTGTCATTGAGAATACATGCCATTACTGTAGCGCAGGTACCTGTACCGCATGCCCATGTTTCAGCGCTGCCTCTCTCCCATACACGCATGTTTGCCTCACTGCGAGTCAGCACCTGGACAAACTCCGTATTGGTACGCTTTGGAAAACGCTCGTGATTCTCAAATAGTGGTCCATACTTTTCCAATTCAAAATTCTCTGTATCATCTACAAAAACGACCGCATGTGGATTGCCCATTGAGACACATGTCATATGCCAGGTCTTATCTCCCACTTCGATAGGCTCATCAATAACCTTGTCACCATCAGCAACAACCGGTATCTCAGCCGGAATAAGTATTGGCTCGCCCATATCTACTCGTACCTGTTCCACCCTGCCATTTTCGACATATAGTGTCAGATACTTGATACCTGCTCCCGACTCAACAGATATCTCTGTCTTGTCTGTAAGCTTATGGTCGTATACGAATTTTGCAACACAGCGGATACCATTTCCACACATCTCAGCCTCAGAGCCATCCGCATTGTATATTCTCATTCTAAAATCTGCCACATCAGATGGTCCTATAGTAATGAGACCATCTGAGCCTATTCCAAAGTGCCTGTCGCTAACTCTTATAGAAAGTGCTGCAGGGTCATCTATAGTCTCTTCAAAAAGATTTACATAAACATAATCATTACCGCATCCATGCATTTTTGTAAATTTCATAATAAGTAAGCTCCTTGTTAACACTCGTTATTAACATTAAGAAAGAGGTTTTGAAAAAAACTCCAGTAGTAAGAGCCGGTAATTGCTGCAAGCAATTAGCTTCTTTGCCCTTTATAAGCTCATTATACACCGCACTTTCTCATTATTTAATCTCCTTTTGTGTTGCATAAATTGCAAATAGTGCTTTTTTAGAGTATTATCAAGGCAAGACGAAAACTATTGTCGACAAAACAAAGAAACATTATGGACTAAATAATATCTTTACGAGGATCATGATATGACTACGTACACAAAAAAGGGCTACCTTTACGACAATTTCAAAATATTTCATCTTACAGATTCAAACTTAGGTGAAATAGATTTTCATTTTCACGATTTTCATAAAGTGCTTATCCACCTGTCCGGAAACACTTCCTATTCAATAGAGGGGCAAACATTTAACCTGCAGAAAAACGATATTGTCTTTGTAGGAGCTGGAGAAGTACACAGGCCAATATTCCACGATGACTCTGTCTATGAGCGTATAATTATATATATTTCACAAGATTTCTTAAGAGAATATTCAAAGGACGGAAATGATTTATCCTATTGTTTCAGAAATGCCATGGAAAATGATTCTCATGTTCTCAGATTACATTCTTTTAAGAATTCAAAGGTTGCTGCTGCAACAAAGCGATTGATTACTAACCTCGGAAAAGATGATTACGCCAACGATCTACTCATGCAAATTCTATTTTTGGAATTTATGGTAGAGCTAAATCGTGCTGCAATCAGTGAAGAAGTAGAATACCTATCCACAAGCTATTCCGGTAGCAAAATCAATTCAATAATCACCTATATCAATGAAAATCTCGCCACCGATCTTTCTGTAGACACAATTGCAAGACATTTTTATCTATCAAGATACTACCTCATGCATACCTTTAAAGATGAGACCGGCTACACCATCGGAAATTACATCTCAATCAAGCGTCTCTCATTGGCACAGTCTCTCATAGATAGCGGTCTGACAATAGCCGAAGCCGCAGAACAATCTGGATTTAAGACATACTCTGCCTTTCTTAGAGCATACAAAAAGACCTATGGCACCAGCCCTAGAAAGAAGGCGGCGTCACAGGCCTCATTATCATTTTAGATTAATTTGTTATCTTACATCTTCATCTATTGGCTCAACCTTGAGTGCGCACATAGCAATCAGTCCGGCAATAGCTATAAACAACATTACCCAGAATGCTGTTCTAAAGCTTACCGCATTGCCAACACCCATTACTACCGAAATTCCAACAGCGCAGAAAATAGAATTCAATGGCTGAATTACACGAATCGCATTTTGCACATCATATCTACCCCAAATCGCTGAAGAGCATGAAATCATCATATTTGATGAACCACCCAGCATAACCGAGAGTAATGGAAGTGATATAAATGACAAGACATGAATTCCCGTAAGATTAAATGCTACTGCAAGTATTGCCATTACATTTATCAAAATACCAGCTTTTTTTGTACCAATCGTAACATCAAGCCATCCTACGAACAACGATCCCGGAATTGCAAGCACTCCTGATACAGCAAGCATAATAAGGAATTTATCTCCATAATATGCTGCATCCTGCTCCATAAAGAAGCTTATGAAATTCGCCATAATTCCCATTGAAAGGAATCCTGTTGCTCCAACTGCCACCCAAAGAATCCACATACGTCCTGTTGTAAGACATTTTCCTACAGTCCATTTAGATGTCTTTAGATACTCAAGATTCTCCTGATGATGTTTCTGCTCTGTTTCAAAATCGAAATCTTTATTATTATCCGGATATGCTCCTACTTCTTCAGGATAATCCTTAATAAACAGTCCAATAATAATTAGTGCAACTAATGCGACACCGGACATCACTGTAAAATACAATGTTGGCTGTCCACCACCCACATTAATTAATGCACCACATACAGCAGCTGTAGTTGCTGCCGAAAGAGGAAATCCGGCTGTACAAATTCCAAGTGCCGCACCTCTTTTTGTCGGAAACCAATAGGCAATTATCTGATATCCTAATAGCTGAGATGATGCCAATGCACCTACATAACAACCGGTAAATCCAATTGCATACATTGTGCTATTTGATGCATTACCAAGTACCAATGAGAACACCACAACTATACCCAAGGCTATAGTCCAGCCAAGTTTAGCTGTCTTCTTGTTCATCAATATTCCAAATAATATTGAACCTATAATTCCAAAAACTGATGCGACAGTCGGCATTATAGTAATTATATTCTGGCTTACACCTCTTTCCACAAATGATGCCGGTGTAACATTTAAAGAATCTGATGTCAATGCTGAATACAAATAGCAAGATACAAACGACAACATTACTAACAAATAACCTCTTGCGCCCAAATCAAAAGCGCCACTTTTTTTCTTCTCCATTAAACTAACCCCCTTAGTCGTTCTGAAATAAAGTCGCTATATTAATTTTTTGATGGTGAAGGCGTAGGCGCTACTACATTTGTATAATGCTCCTTGCGTGCCTTAAACTCAGGATCTTTAAACAAGTTCATGAGTCTGCCCTCATTTTCGAATATGTCATCTCCATGAAGTTTCTTACCGGAAATAGTGTCATGAGCCTTGTGCTCGTCAGCAGGATCAAACTTGAATTTGAATGCTCCATCGACAATCTCTAATGTACCTTCCAATCCGCAAAGCTCGCAGACGCAATGAGTTGTGCCTGGGAAAATGTAGAAATTATTACCCTGACAATGTGGGCATGCACCCGGCTCGCCCATCCATTTTGCATTTTCTACATCCTTGGCAGCTTCTACGAGGTTGCGACCGATTTGCTTCATACGTTCAACCTTGTCATCCTGCATGATAACGTCCTTTGACCATGAGAAGAATTCATTATTAATTACTGTCCATGCCGGGCTCATCGCAAGCATTGCATGGTCTGTTTCTACACGACATGCCCAATCAGAACCACCAATTCCAACAAAGGAAATAGCCTTCTTCTTCAAGTACTTTGGATCAAGTCCTTCTTTGCCCTGCTCCTTAAGTTTGGCATCGAGCATGTACATCATTCCTATGTCATGTCCCGGTCCCATACGGTCACAAATTACATGGAACAAACCTGATCCGCCTGACTCATAAATAGGGTCAACTACAAGCACGCCGTCAGCCTCTGCCATTTTGTCAAATAGAGCAGCATAGTCATCCTTCTGAGAACAAATCATTCCCTTTCCCATTACCAGACTTCTTGAGCATGCTACACAACCTGTACAATATTTAATGTCCCAATCAAATGCGTGAATAAATTCGATTTCCGCACCCATTTCCTTTGCTGCTTCAAGTGCGACGCGACACATTGTGTCGTTATTTCCATTTCTCGTTCCACATGAGATTCCCAATATTTTCATCTCAAAACCTCCTAAAGATTACTAACTTTATTAACTCCTTTTTGCGACACAGTCACTTATCCATAAATTACTTTTGCTATCGGTATTTCGATAACAAGACTCGTAATTAATCCCACCAAATGAAGAATCGGATAGGTTGAAAACCACGCACCCACAAGGTCACTTCCAACTCCTACATTTATAATGGCCATACAGAAACTTACTATGGTCACATAAATCGCATTTACAATAAAATTTCTGGCCAGCATTTCTAAGAAGCTCCCCTTCTTCGTCTTGCAAACTGTCTCAGAAAACCATGTGCCAATAAGGCCCATCGGAAGAATTCCGGCTGCTACAGTATTTATTGTAAAAGCACAACAACATCCTCGTACCCATCCTGCAAGTGTATCCCCTCCTGCAAGAATGGTCGCTGTCGTGTTTATTGACAGCGCCATGCATACATTTGTGAGTACGTTCCATTTTAAAAATCTAATTTTGTCGTTCATACATTATTTTCCTTTCACAGGTCGTTTGATTAATAATGTACAAAACGTTGCAAAAATAATTGCTCCAATCATAATTACAAATATGCTCAAATATGAGCCCTGCATATCATAGATAGTTCCCGCAAGTGTTCCTCCAAAAGAAGCAACAAGCAGGTTCATGTTTATGATTGAAAAATTTACAGGGTAATTTTTTACACCGAAGAAATCCATAATATAAGCTGAGTTCGTCGGTGTAACACCTCCATAAGAAAGTCCAAAGAATATAAATCCTATTACAACGAGTGCAAGACTCTTTGTATTGAGACCGGCTATGCAAATAAGTACTGAGATTAAATATAATCCGCAATTTAATAACATAGTCTTCTTTTGGCCCTGCCTATCATACAGACCTCCAAAGATAACTCTACCGATACCGTTGAAAACTGATATAAGTCCAACAATTGTTGCAATCGAACCGGCTTCCAGCTCGGGAGAACTCTCGGTCACAATGCCACTTGCCTGAGCTATAAGCGCAAGTGCTGCTGCACTTAAAAGCACTGCATATACAAAATAAAGCCAGAAAGGCACCTTGGTTACCATCTCAACGGTTGTAAAATCACTACCACTTTGCTCATGGTCACTCTCAGTAAGAGGCATGTAGTCCGTTATTTCGTCTGCCTTAGGCTTTCTAATTAATTGACCACCAATCAGAATTATCAAAAAGACGATAATTCCCATTGCCTTAAACTCCTGTCGCCAATCATAAACAGATAGCTGTGCCGTATAGACCTTTCCAATAATAAATGCACCTATTCCAAAACCCATCAATAGAATTCCGGAAATTAATCCTTTTTTATCAGGAAACCATTTAGTGACACTACCCATCACGGTATTGTAGGAAAATCCTGCACCCAGTCCTGCAAGCACACCAAATCCCAAGTACAACATTCCGATAGATTGAATATTGCTAACAAGCTCAAAGCCTATAAGAAATAGCAATGCCGATGCAATAAATACATATCTCTCCTTTACCTTTCCGGATACAAGCCCTGCTACAAAGCCTCCTATACAAAAGAAACTCATTGCCAGCGTAAATGTCAGTGACATCGAGCCTTTACTCCAGCCAGAAAACTCCGCGGCAATCGGACTCGAAAGTACACTCCATGCATATATCAATCCTGCAACCAATAGCACAATCACTCCGGCAATTGCATAAATCCATCTATTTTTCTTATTCATTTATTTATCTCCAACCTCTCGCTTTCTTTTGAATTACTCATAGATTCTAGCTTTTTCTTCTCCACGAATAACTCTAAGAGTTCCTTCTGCAAGAGCCTTCATCTCATTCTCACCGGGGATGACCTCGACAGGTCCAATAAATCCCGCATGCTTCTTGATAGAATTAACAAATAAATCCGAATAAGCAAGTCCACCTGTAAGCACGATGTAGTCAACCTTGCCATCAACAGATGGTGCAATTCGTGCAATCGTCTTTGCCGTATTAAGCGCCATTGCTTCGAAAAGAAGAGCTGCCTCTTCATTGCCTTCGTTTACCATCTCTTCTACTTCACGCATATCTGCTGTTCCAAAGTAAGAAATCATACCGCCCTTACGCTGAAGGTTCTTCATCATCTCTTCCTTTGTGTACTCTCCGCTGTAGCACATATCAACAAGTGCGTATGTTGGCAATCCACCTGCACGCTCCGGTGCAAATGTACCAATTTCATCATTAAAGAAATCAATAATTTGTCCGTTGGAATGAAGATTTACTGTTATACCACCGCCCAGGTGAGCAACAATAATATTTACCTTGTTGTAATCAATACCCTTATCCTTACAGAGCTTTAACGCTGCTGCACGAGTATTCAAATTATGACCTTTTGCAGGTACGCGGATTCCCTTAATACCTGTAATTTTATTAACCTCGGTCATCTCATCTACAGTGATTGCATCATAGATATATGCCTTAACCCCTATCTCCTCTGCAAGGCTATAGGCAATACCTGCGCCCAGGTTGCTGGCGTGCTGATCTACAGGGTGATCTCTTAATGTATCAACCATTTTCTCATTTACTTCATATGCTCCGGTTTTTACCGGCGGAAGCGCACCACCACGACCTACAATTGCTCCGAAGGAATCGAGCTTATCCCCATGCTTTGAGAGACAAGCCATTATCAATTCCTTTCTCATATCAAGCTGGTCATATATAGTCGCATAAGCTTTTAGCTCCTCAAGACTATGTCCGATGCTCTCAATCCATTGCTGTTCATCAGCTTGATAAACAGCAATTTTTGTAGAAGTTGAACCTGGATTAATGACTAAAATTTTTTCATTTGCCATGCTTTTCTCCTTTTATTTAGCAGCTGCTGCAGAAACAACTATTGAAAGATATTTCTCCTCAGCTGTTGAACCTCTTGATACCATAACGATTGGGCATTTAGCACCGACAATAAAACCTGCCATCTTACCGCCACAGCTGATTGCATACATTTTGCCCATGATATTTCCTGCATGAATATTTGGAGCAACAAGCACATCAGGATCACCTGCGATTTTAGAATCAAGTCCTTTGAAATCAGCTAAATCTTTTCTCATGACGCAATCATACTGAATTGGTCCCTCAACGATACAATTAGTGATTTCACCTCTCTCATTCATAGCCTGAAGCTCAGCTGCATCAACTGATTCCGGCATCTTAGGATTAACCTTTTCAACACATGCCAGAACGCCTACCTTTGGACAGTCATATCCCATAGCAACCAATGTATCTACTGTGTTTTGAATAATTTCCTTTTTCTGATTCAAATCAGGATAAGTAACCATTCCACCATCAACCGGGAGAATCACCTTGTGATAGCTAGGCACCTCAAACATTGTAAAATGTGACATGAGTCTGCCTGTTCCAAGACCATATTCCTTGTTAACTACTTCCTTGAGAATAACCTTGGTATCAACCTTTCCCTTCATAAGGAAATCAGCCTTACCTTCGCCAACAAGCTTTACAGCTTTTTCGCATGCCTGCTGGAGATCATCCTCAGGAACATCAATAATATTTTCCTCAGGAATATCTTCCTCTAACTCAGTCAAAATCTCTTTAATAATTTTTTTATCACCTACAAGAATAGGCTCAATAATACCTTCGCGTCTTGCATGAACTACTGCTTCGAGGGTATGGTCATCATTTGCACAGGCTACAGCCATAATTTTCTTCTGTGGCTCGCCTTTTACTTTTGCAATTAATTCATCAAAATTATGAAATACCATCTGTTTTTCCTTTCATAAATTCCTGACTTATTGCGGGCAAAACAATTAAATTGCCCGCAAAAATCTAAAACTACTTTCTAGCTGCTCTTCCAATCTCAAGTCCCTTATCAAAAGCCTGCTTATTCAATGGAAGAAGCTTTGGCTTGCTAGCAAGCTTGTGCTCTACTGTGCCCCATACAATATCCGGAGCAACAACCTCTGTATATCCTACGTATACGCCAAGCATAATTACGTTAAGGACCTTTGAATTGCCCATCTCAAGGGCAAGCTCTGTTACGGGTGCTTCAATGATTTCCACATCAGATCTCTTGATTTCATCCTTTACAATTGAACTGTTGATAAAAAGTCTTCCGCCCGGCTTTAAAGTATCGATAAACTTGTTCAATGAAGGTCCGTTCATGACAATAAGGTCATCCATAACATCACCAAGTGGCGCGCCAATCATCTCATCAGAAATGACAACATAACAGTTTGCTGTACCACCGCGCTGCTCTGCGCCATATGATGGAAAGAATGTTACATTCTTGTCTGTTGAATCACAGGTTGCAGAAGCGAGAAATTTTCCAAGGGTCATAACACCCTGGCCGCCGAATCCGGCTACACACAAATTTGTTTCCATATCTTTCTTTCCTCCTTAACCTTTATCTCTAATAACACCGAGAGGATATTCTTTAAGCATATTTTCCTCTAGGTAATCAAGAGCCTTAAGTGAATCAAGTCCCCAGTTTGTAGGACAGCTTGTAACAATCTCAACAAGTGAGAATCCCTTGCCATCAAGCTGATACTGAAATGCCTTTTTGATTGCATTCTTTGTCTTCATTACATTAGCCGGTGTATTGCAGCTTGTTCTCTCCAAATAATGAGGTGCTGTGAGCTGATTTAATGTCTCGCAAACATGCATTGGATAACCATGCTCCTCGGCAATACGACCCTTTGGAGCAGTAGTTGCCTTCATACCAATAAGTGTTGTTGGAGCCAACTGACCACCTGTCATACCATAGATACCATTGTTGATGAAAATAACTGAGAAATTCTCTCCACGGTTTGCAGCTGAAACTGTCTCAGCCAAACCGATAGATGCGAGATCTCCATCACCCTGATATGTAAAATAAAGTGTATCCGGATTTGCTCTCTTCATACCTGTAGCAACAGCACATGCTCTTCCATGAGGAGCAGTGATATTGTCGTAAGCCATGTAATCCATCTGCAAACCACAACAGCCAATTCCAAGTACAGCTGCTGTCTTATCAATAATTCCCATCTCATCAATAACTTCGCCAATAAGCTTCATTACTGTTGAATGCATACATCCCGGACAAAAGCCTGATACTTTATCTTCCTGAATTGTTTTTGTTCTTTCATATAAAATCTGAGCCATATTACGCCTCCTGTCCTGCTATCTTCATTACAGCCTCTAACACGGCCTCTCTTGACATTACATTTCCACCCGAGCAAAGACATTTTTCTACCGGACAACGTCCCTTAACAACAGCCTCTACATCTGTACCGTACTGTGCCGGAATAGACATCTCGATATCAAGAATTGCCTTAATCTTTCCGTAATTGAGCTTTTCAAATGCTTCTGTTGGGAATGGATTAAGCGTAATAGGACGAATAAGACCTACTTTTATACCCTTATTTCTGAGAATATCTACTGAAGACTTTGCAATTCTTCCTGAAATACCATAAGCAGTAAGAATTATTTCAGCATCGTCTACCATGTATTCCTCAACCATTACATCCTTTGTCTTCCAAGACTCATATAAAGCAGCAGCCTCTTCATTGCATGCCTGCTGAACAGATGTAAGCCACTGACCAGGCTGGATCCATGCACGATTCTTGTAATCTAACTCATGACCTATACAAGCCCATTTCTTCTTACTATCTCTGATTTCCTGTACCTTCTCCTCAGGCATCATCTCCGGAAGCTCTACAGGCTCCATCATTGTGGCGATAACACCATCAGCGAGAATGTGTACCGGGTTTCTATCTCTATCAGCAAGCTCGAATGCCTTTACTGTAAGATCAACTGCTTCCTGCACTGTAGAAGGTGCAAGTACTATCATCTGGAAACCACCATTTCCTGCAGCTTTTGTTGCCTCAAAATAATCCATCTGAGCAGGCTGGATTGAACCAACTCCCGGGCCTCCTCTTGCGAAGTTTGTATAGACCATTGGAATACGTGCAGATGCACAATATGAAATACCCTCACTCTTAAGTGCGATTCCCGGTGAAGATGAGGATGTCATTGCTCTGACACCTGCCGATGCAGCACCGTATACCATATTTATTGATGCAACCTCTGATTCTCCCTGTACGAATGTTCCGCCTACCTCAGGAAGTCTTCTGGAAAAATATTCCGGAACTTCGTTTTGAGGTGTGATTGGATAACCTGCAAAAAAACGACAGCCTGCTCTAACAGCTGCTTCAGCAACAGCTTCGCTGCCTTTCATAAATGTTCTTGCCATTTTTAATCCTCCTTATAAATCTCAATAGCCCCATCAGGACAGATGCGACCACATGTCAAACAACCTACACAATCATCTTGTCTGGCTGCCACGACATATTCATAACCTTTAGCATTTACTTCTGTTCCAACCTCGAGTACATTCTTCGGACAGAACTTCATGCAATAGCCACAGCTCTTACAGCGTTCGGCAACAACATTAATTTTAAATTTTGCCATTTGCTATACCTCCTTTTACTAAATCTATATCCTATAACCTCATGCTCTTAACCATTCATAGGTCAGATACAGGTGTATTGGCATAATCTTTTCCTTTGGAAGATTAGTTTTTACTGATTCAATCAGCCCTTCATGAATACATATCATTTCTATATCTCTGTACTCTGAAAGTATTTCTTCCATTTTGTTTGCGCCATCTATCATTTCATCAATAGTGGTTGTTATTCCGGCATTTGGGTTATCTATAAAATGAATATCATCCAGACTCAAATGAGAAACGACCAGAATTTCCGCCAAGAATCTATCTATATGATCGATATCCTGGCAGAACGGTCTATAGTAGTTCAGAACATACAGAACACACAGAGATTCCTTATCAACGCCTAGCATAAATCCGCCAATAGATCTGGCTCCGATATCATCTCCACCCACATCCATCACTACGATGCTCTGTGGATCTGCCAAAAGCTCTCTTACTCCTCCTACCATAGTAGGTGCATCATAAAACTGCTCTTCATAGTGAATCGTTACTTCTGTAAGCTCCTCGCTTCTAAGCAAGTCCCTTGAGCGAAATAATGGCTTTGTCATATCCATATCAAACAAATGGACTTTCTTGTCTGTATTTTTAGCAAGATATTTCGCAAGATTTAATGCTATTTCACTTTTACCGCATCCTGCTTCTCCAATCAGAATGAAATTAGTCTTTTTTGCATTTAAAGCATCGTTTATTAATTTCATCTTTTCCTCCTTGCTCTAATACAAAAATTTTCTATCTCAAAGTTATATAGCCCATGTAGTTTCTCAAATTGTCTGATGTACATTTATCACTAAGAAAAACTGAAGCTATATTGTGCTGTGGTTTCAAGAATGGGAATTGCTCCTGTTGAGCCCACTCAGGTGTCTTAAGATACTTTGGTGCCAAATTGACACAAAGGTCATACCATTCCTCAGGACCATCGAACCAAACCTCGCAAACTCTATCGAATTGCGCCTCTGGGGCTCCGTAATTAACTATTACCTTGCTACTTACAAATCTATTTACACGAACACTTCCAACAAAAAATGGGACCAACTCCTCATGGAACCATCTCTCTCCTTCTTCCTTTGAAACTCCTTCCGGATACTGAATCAAAAACTGCCAGCGATAGTTTGGTCCATCATTAAGCGTTCTCTCTTTACCTTTGAAATCCTCTTCCCAATTAATTGGAACAAACGAAAATATAAACGGTGGAAACTCTCCACCTCCTGCTGCACGACCTTCATCTCCGTTTTTCGAATTGTTATGAACTGTTGCACTTTCTACGTCAGGAATACAGCCTTGCCAACGAAGAACATCAAGTGGCATGTATTCATTTAAGATATTGTTTGCCATCTCGGGTGTATGCTCATTAACCAACCAATAGTGTTCTGTGAGCTGCATCTTTCTTGCTCCAAAACGATCTCCCTCAGGTGGAGTAGGATAAGCCTGATAAAATGCATATTTTGTAATGTAAGGCGCCAGTTTACTTACACTCTCAGGAATGTGATGATAATAGAGCCAATGCTCCAACTTCGTTCTGTACTCTTCTTTCGCCAGCCCCACATAAATTAGACTTCTCATTAAATTAAACTCGTATGCCATGTAAAACCTCCTGCACTCAGTTAGATTAATCTAACCAACTAAATTTACATTTTGCACTTATTTTTTGTGCATATTTAACTAACAAAATGTTATCACCGTCCGTTCTTGATAAAAAATATCAATATTAAATGGAATTAATAACAATTTTGATATTGGACTTTATCAAAGACACGGTATTACACTTTCAGTAAGAAACTTTAGATTGCAAGGAGGTTTTTATGAGCGAAAAGTTTTATGCAAAAAGCCCGGGCAATGAAGGCTACATAAAGAACATGGAGGTTGTTGCCTACCACGACGCTGATAACCATTATCTTTTTCAGTCTCAGCTATATAAGACAAAAGATGGAAAATATTATCTTTATGGTGGATGTTTTTATGGATATGGTGTTGAAATAGTAGATGTTACAGATCCTGCAAACCCACGCCATGTTCAATACATGCCTGTTATGGATCCGGAAGTTTATCCTTATATGTCTACTCCAAAGATTCAGATAGCAGACGATTTGATGATTGTCTCAAATGGAAACTGTCTCGAATTTCTGCATGGTCCGGCTCCGGCAAAGTATACACCGGCTCCAGGCGGTGTTCATATATTCTCTCTCAAGGAGGATCCTGAGCATCCTAAGAAGCTATCTTTCTGGTCTACCGGTGATGAAGGAAACCCTGGTGCAGGCGTTCACCGCTTTACTTACAACGGTGGAAAGTACATGCACCTTTCTGCGACTGCAGTAGGTTTTAAAGATTTTATTTACAGAATTGTTGATATTTCTGATCCTACAAATCCACACGAAGTTGGTCGTTGGTGGAATCCGGGACAATTCTTCGGAAATCAGACAAAGAAAACCCGTGATAAGGAATGGAATGGTTGGCAGGGTTATAATACCTATCCAGGATTTGTACATTTTCCATTTGTTGACGGAGATACAGCATACCTTAGCTGCGCAGGTGGTGGTTTTAAGATTCTCGATGTTTCAAATCCTGAGTGGCCTCAGGTCATAGGCGAGCTGAAGATGACACCACCATTTGCTACCAAGTTTGGTGGCGCACTTTGCCATACATTCATGCCTATTCATGGTACGAAATATGCAATAGGTATGCAGGAAGGCGAGCGCCAGTGGACCTATAATAAAAATGATTACGACAAATTCGGAGTTCAGGCTATGTGTGGTATTGAAATGTTTGATGTTTCAGATCCTGAGGATCCTGTACTTATTTCAGTATTCCCATATCCTGAGATTCCTGAAGATTGGCCATATAAGAATTTTAATGATTTAGGATACGGATATCCGACATCTTTTGGTCCTCACAACTTACACGAGCCAATGACCGGTAAGCCTTGGCTTGAGGACAGAAGTGACCGAGCATATGATTGCTACTTCCATGCCGGACTTCGTGTATACGATATTTCTGATCCTTACGTACCTAAGGAAATTGCTTATTTTATTCCACCAAATCCTGAGAAGCTTTGCTTTAATGTCGAGATGCCAAACAAGCCGCTCGGCACAGCTGAGGATTTAGTGGTTGATGACAGAGGATATATTTATCTCAATGCAATGCATGACGGAATCTATATTCTTAAATGTCTTGTTTAGCTTACTTCTATACTACTATTCAGTTTTTCTCGCGGACTGCGATTCGGCATTTCTCTGGATAGTGGCTATTTAAATTCTCCATAGATAGCAGTTGTTCACACGGCAACTGCTATTTTTTTTAATATTTTTTTGTTATAATTTCGTACATGAATGATAAACAAATAGAATGCTTTTTGGAAGCTGGGAAAAATCTTAATTTTACAAAAGCAGCACAGAATTTATACTTGCCGCAGCCCGCAGTCAGTCGATATATTTCTGCTTTAGAGCAGGAACTGGGCGTTAGTCTCTTTATCAGAGAAAACAGCCGTAATATCGCACTTTCTGACGAGGGTAGAATGTTTTTTAACTTTTTCCAACGCTATCGCTCAGAGCTAACCAATATCAGAAAGGCCTTATCTGACAGCAATACTTTCCTTCGAATCGGCTACAATATTGGCTGGAATGTTTCTTCTTTTTTGCCGAAGATAATCAAGTCTATTCGCGATGAAAATCCTGATTTTAGGATTTCGTTTGAATGTCTTGCCTTCAACGATTTAATTCAGGCACTTGAGGATAAGCATCTCGACGCGATTATTATTACAGATGACTATGTAGAGGGTAAAGATGAAATTGTCAGGCACAAAATTGCTGACATTCAAAGAATTGTAGTGTATTCTGAACTACTACCGAATTATGAGAATATTAGAAGCGGCAAAGATTTTGAACCATATACTTTTTATATGATTGACGACCCAAAGGCCGGTCTACAGTGTCGTAATCTGGAAATGGTTTTTAACCCCTATAATTACATTCCTAAATTTACCGGGGTTCCAAATCTAAATACACTATTCGCCTATGTAGAGAATGGATTCGGAGTGGCTGTACTTGATAGCTGGTATCAAGGTATTCACCACCCCGGCATTCATTATATAGAGATAAATGATACGCTTCCAATCTCTTTAGCGTGGAATCGAACTAATATTTATCAACCAATAGATCTCTTTTACAACAAAATCAAAGAGCATTTTTCTTGAATTTATGGCTTCGCGAGAGCTACTTAAGGAAAAATCTACAAATTACAATCCTTTGCAAGCTGCTCGAAGGCCTTGAGCGAGCGATTAATCATATTGTAATCTACGCAATATGCAATTCTCACATAGCCCGGGCAGCCAAAGGTCTTTGTAGAAACCAGTATGATATGATTCTTCTTGGCAAGTTTTACAAATTCTGACTCATCCTCATATGGCGATTTCACAAGTAAATAAAATGCCCCTTGAGGCTTTACAACCTCAAATCCTAATTCAGTGAGCTTGTCATACAGCAGCTTTCTGTTTCTATCGTAGAAATCCAAATCAACATCCACATCAAGGCATCTTGAGACAACCAATTGGAACAACGATGGCGCATTAATGTATCCAATGCATCTATTTGCCACTACCATAGCACCTATCATTTCTTCGTAATAATCCATCTGTTTTGACAATGCCATATAACCTATGCGCTCGCCAGGCAGAGAAAGTGTCTTACTGAATGAATAAATATAAATACTATTCTTGATGATGGATGGAATATATGGTACCTCTGCTCCATCATACACAAGCTCCCTGTATGGTTCGTCAGCTAATACATAGATCGGATGGCCAACTCTCTTTTCTTCTCTTTCCAATATGTCCGCTAATTTTTGGAGCGTTTCAGCGGGATACAATTTACCAGAAGGATTGTTTGGATTATTAATAATTATGCATTTGGTCTTCTCTGTTATATATTTGTCCAGCTCATCTAGATTCAAATCAAAATCATCAAGCTTTGCCGGAACAACTACCAAGTTTCCACCATAATTAGCAACATAGCTACGATATTCTCCAAAATATGGTGCAAAGGCAACAACCTCATCCTCATATCCTAAAAGTGCTCTAAAGACACAATTCATTGCACCTGCTGCGCCGACTGTCATAACAATATCATCTGCATCATAAGACATGCTATGCCTTCTGTTGAGATAGTTTGCCACATTTGTTCTAACCTCATCAAATCCGGCATTTTTCATGTAGCCATGTATATATGCATCAGGATTTTCATCCAATATATCCTTTATTGCCTGCGTAACTTTATCAGGAACCGGGGCTGCAGGATTTCCAAGGCTGAAATCGTATACATTTTCTGCGCCAACCTCTGCAGCAAGTTGAAGCCCCTCCTCGAATAATTTTCTAATGGTAGAACTTCCCGCAACAAGCGTTTCCATGTTTTTTGATATAACCATTTCATTATCCTCTCTATCACTTTAATGTGTAGATTATTGAAAAACATCAGTTTTTCAATAATCGTATTTACCAAGAAAATAGATTTATCTATTTTCTTGTCCTGCGAAGCAGGATTCTTGCGTGAAATTTCATATTTTTCCCGCAAGAAGTCGTAAAATTACTTGTATTATAAGCCTCTTATTTTCTGTTGTCATTAAATTTAAAAAATATTATTGCTCAAATTTTTGATTGTAATTTTTTCAATAATGTTTAATGACTTGAAAATCCAATAGTGCTAAGATAAATAAAAATTCACATTCACGGAGGAGACTTTATGAACATAAGAAGAGCCACAGAAAAAGATATTCCAAGGATGATTAATCTACTCCAACAAGTATTGGAAATTCACGCTGCAATACGACCTGATATATTTATCTCCGGTACTACCAAATACACCACAGACGAGCTATCCGCAAAATTAAAAGATGACTCAGCACCCATCTACGCAGCTGTTGACGAGAACGATAATCTGATAGGATACGCCTTTTGCATTCTACAGGAACAGCCTTTTTCTACAAATATGGTACCATTCAAATCATTATTCATTGATGATCTCTGTGTGGATTCATCATTCCGTGGCAAACATATCGGGGAGCAGCTTTTTGAATACGTCAAATCTGAAGCAAAAAGGCTCGGCTGCTACGAGGTCACACTTAATGTATGGTCTGGTAATTCTAATGCCGAGGCCTTTTATGAAAAAATGGGCATGAAAACCAAAGAACGTCAAATGGAGTACATTCTATAAATACCAGTTTTCATTAATCTAAGATTTCTTTAAAATATCTACTGTGTGAGCGCTGGCTCCTAAAAGGTCGGCGCGCTCACAAACTGATAGCTGATATTCAATAAATTTCTCAAACTGTTCCTCTGTAAGAGCATTGACCTCGCGGCGCATGTGATTCGCCGGCCCATCCGGTGAGATAATCTGCACACGCTCTAACCCGGCATCTGAATTCAGACTCTCAATGTCTTCCGTACGCATAAACATATACAAATCATCATCTCCCGGTTGAACGTGAAAACTTTCGTCAAGCTTGCCATCTGCGATGTTTTCAAGTATATGCGCCTCTTTTATTCCATAAGTAAGAAAAGCATATTCGTTCATAACATAAGCTACGAGAATATATCCACCTACTCTGGTCACACGCTTAGCCTCCCTCAGTGCCTGTAGTTGCTCATCCCGAGTCAATAAATGATACATCGGTCCAAAAAGCAATGTCATGTCAAAGCTATTATCCTCAAACCTTTTTAGTCTAAGCGCATTTCCCTGATAAGCCTTCACACCTGTACCCTTTGCCTTTAGCATACCAAGATTATGCTTCACTAGCTCTACTGCCGTCACGTCATAGCCCTCTTCCCATAATGGAATACTATAGCCTCCGGTGGCTGCACCTATATCAAGTATTCTTATCTGTGACTTATCCACCTTCTCAGTATCTAAACCTTTGTCTATCCGCATTTCTCCTGCCAGTATATCCAAGTATTTATGCACATATTTCATAGTGACTGTATACTCCATGACACCATGACGGCTCCTAAGCCTCTTATCTTCATTAAATTTATTGTAATATTCTTCCAGATTAGTCATAAAATCATCCTTACATTCATTTTAATTATCCTGATTATGGTACTACAAAAAATCGGCAAAAAAAAGGTTCGATGATTGACACTATTACGGTTAACCCGTATAATTAATACGAGGTAACCGTAATGAGAGTTGTTGATAATAAAATTAAAGTTAATATTTCCGGCAACATAACATATCTTCTAAACGTAGAAGAAAAATCCCGTAAAAAAGTTTGTCAGGATCTAGGCTTTAAATATACTACTTTTTGTGATTGGGTTAATGGAAAGACAGTTCCCGGCTATCA